>Ga0153915_10001188_pt1 | contig 24070 bp, 21 predicted proteins | sample Opewatmetagenome_2_FD_107003 | JGI IMG/M metagenome (GOLD analysis project Ga0153915, IMG submission 107003) | Freshwater wetland microbial communities from Ohio, USA - Open water 3 Core 3 Depth 3 metaG | ecosystem: Environmental > Aquatic > Freshwater > Wetlands | place: USA: Ohio, Lake Erie...
TGGAAAATGTAATCGAGCGTGCAGTCATCTTTGCTGATGGATCCCTCATTACAAAGAACGAGCTCCCAGGTTTCTTTGAGCAGCGGCAGGACACGATTTATTCCTTTGACTCCCGGCGCTCGATGAAGGAGGCAGTTGATGAATTTGAACGACAGTACATCACCCATGTCCTCCGGCAGAACCAGTATAACAAAGAGGTGACGGCCAAGGCTCTGAAAATCAGTCTCTCCTCCCTCTATCGGAAGATCGAAGAACTCAACATCCCTTCGCAGGGTTAAGAATAATTCCCACAATTTGGAAGGTCGCATCAGCGTTCCAGCGACCGCCCTCCAAATTCCTACCTTTTTGAGCCCTACTGGAAGACGGTTTCACTCAAGTCTTGGCACGGTGCTTGGTAAACAGTCTCCGTGTAGTCCCCGGAGGATCCCTGGTCTACCTGCGTAAGATTCTGGCCACCACCGACCTGTCGGAATATTCTCTGGCAGCCATGGAATATGCTTCCTCCTTTGGGCTGTTGTATTCTTCGACACTTTTCTTTTTGCACGTTGTGGATAGCAGGGAGGGCCACCAGCTCCGGACCGAGGCTGAAGCTCATCAAGCCCTCAGCGAGTTCATTGAGGAGCATATTAGCGCAGACGTGAAGCTTGTTCCTGTGGTCCGGTTCGGTCATCCGGCGGATGAAATTCGGAGATTTGCAGAACAGGAAGGTGTCGATCTCGTAGTGATTGCCACCCATGGTCGCACTGGTCTGCGGCATATTCTCATGGGGAGCGTTGCAGAAAGGACGGTTCGTCATTCCAGTATTCCCGTCCTCACCGTGAAACCGCGCCCCCTACGTGAGAGTATCCTGAAGAACGAGGATGTGGAGCGAGAGCTCCATCTCAGGTAGCTACAACGTATGGCGTATACGGCAGACACGGAAAAGGGGAGCCAGCCCAGGCGTTCGGATGTGGATGAAAAGAAGAAGACCATCGTCATCTACAGCCCAGACCTGAACTTCTGCTTCAGCCTCTCTATGGTCTTTCAGGACCGGTGCAACGTCATCACGACTACTAATCTGGGCATGCTTGAGAAATTCGTTGGGATCTACTCCGCCGACCTGGTAATTGTTGACGCAGTGCCCACTGATATGCTGATTTCGCGATTGGATGAGCTGAAGACTCCCAAACAGCATCTCCCCATTATTCTTCTCTATGTTTACAGCGCGAAGGATGTGTCGATCGACCGTGCCGTTCGCGCGCATGTCGATTCGGTTTTCTACAAGCCTTTCGAAATCAGTGCTGTCTCAAAAAGGATTGACGAACTTCTCTCCGCCTAGTCGTTGATCTGCCCACCGCACCTGCAATCCTTTATTTTGCCCAATTTTTCGCAACTCTGGAAAATTTCGGCATCAATGTCTCGCAGAATTGGGAATGAAAGCGAGATGATAAGCCCCTCTTGTGGCAAATTTCAACAAATCCTCTCGCATTTCTTGGCATAATGATTGACCCCAATAGGTTGCGATTTTTTTCTTGTTTTGGCCAAAGAGCTAACTCCTGATATGGCTGATCAGCGGTTTCGCTTCCCCTTTCTGGCTCGTGTCGTCCTTGCTGCACTTGCGCTGACAATTCTTCCGTTAGCCGCGCTTGGGCAGTCAAACAGTGACTGCCTCATGTGCCACAGTGAGCGCTCGACCACGATGACGAGGAAAGGGAAGACCGTATCCCTCTTCGTCGACCGCGCGCAATTCGACGCTTCGGCACACGCTGATCTTCAATGTGTTTCCTGCCATAAGGGCTTCAGCGCATCTGACATCCCTCATGCAAAGAAAATCAGGCCCGTTCAATGCACCTCATGTCACACTGATGAGCAGTTCCAAAAATTCTCCAAGAGTGTTCACGGAACACCCCGTGAAGGAAAAGGGTTGGCAGCTGCATGCTCCGACTGCCATTCGACGCATGCAATAATGAAGTTGTCCGCGGCGAAGCCGGCCGAGCTGCAAGGGTTTATCTTCGAAGCGTGTCAGAAATGTCATGCCAGGGTTGAGGAGAAGTATATGTCCTCCAGCCACGGGCAGGCGATGAAGGCTGGGATAAAAGGCGCTCCGCTATGCATCGATTGTCATGGCGAGCATAGCGTACTGGCACAATCCAACGATTCATCCGGTACAAACAAGAAGAATCAAGCTGCCACATGTCTGAAGTGCCATGCCGATGATCCTGAGGTTCGTGCAAGGGTTGGTCCATCTGCTGGATTCATCAGGAGCTATGAAAACAGTGTGCACTCAAGAGCCGTCCAATCTGGAAATGATTTGGCGGCTGCGTGTTCCGATTGTCATGGCGGCCACGACATGCGCAAGGGTTCGGATCCTGCATCGCACGTAGCAAAGCGTAACATCGCTTCGACATGCGGCCAGTGCCATCCGGATGTGATGGAGCAATACACCAACAGTATCCACGGAAAGGCGCTCGCGTCGGGGATCATGGCGTCGGCAACTTGCACCGACTGCCACGGTGAGCACAACATTCTCTCCCCAAAAGATGCTGCTTCTCCCGTTGCACCTGCCAATGTTTCCTCTCGGGTTTGCTCTCCATGTCACGAATCAGTAAGGCTTGCCTCCAAGTACGGCCTCGCTTCCGATCGCTTTAAGACTTTTGCTGATAGCTATCACGGTCTTGCCGACAAGGCGGGTTCAGTGGAGGTTGCGAACTGTGCAAGCTGTCATGGCGTGCACGATATCAAACCGTCGAGCGATTCTACATCCCGTATTTCGAAGCAGAATCTGGCGAAGACGTGCGGGAACTGTCACCCTGGTGCGAACGAGAACTTCACTAAAGGTTCAGTCCATGTCATTGCGGCATCAGGCAACGATCGGGTCCTGTATCTTGTCGCAACTACATATATTGTGCTTATCGGATTAACTGTCGGCGGAATGTTTTTCCATAACTTCATTGATTTTGTTAGAAAGTCGCGTCGACAGCTGATGGAACGAAGGGGAGCTATTCCGTTTCACCACGTTGCCAGCCGGCGGCTGTATCTGCGGATGTCACTCAGTGAGCGGGTCCAGCATGCTTCGCTATTGATCAGCTTTTTCCTTCTCGTGCTCACCGGCTTCGCTCTTCGGTTCCCTGATGCATGGTGGGTAGTGACAATTCGTAACATTAGTCCGTTGATGTTCAGCATACGCGGGATTCTCCACCGCGTCGCTGCCGTCATACTGGTTCTCGCTAGTCTGTACCATCTGTACTATATCTCTTTCGTCCCGCGAGGAAAGCAGTTGATTCGTGATTTGTTGCCAGTCCGTAATGATCTCAGTGAAGCGTTTGAAGTGATGAAGTACAACCTCGGCTTTGCCAAGACGAAGCCCTTGCTGGGTCGATTCAGCTACGTGGAAAAGGCCGAGTACTGGGCCTTGATATGGGGAACGATTGTAATGAGCGTAACTGGTGTGATCCTCTGGTTTGACAATACGTTCCTGAACCTGCTCACGAAACTTTGGTGGGATGTTGCGCGGACCGTGCACTACTATGAAGCATGGCTGGCAACACTATCTATCATTATCTGGCATTTCTATTTTGTGATCTTCAATCCCAATTCCTATCCGATCAACCTTGCGTTCTGGAAGGGAACTCTCACTGAAGAAGAGATGGCGGAAGAACATCCGCGTGAGCTGGAGGAGATCAAACGACGAGAACACCCGCAGGAGGAGTACGAGAAATCATGATGCGAGGATGCCCAGCCCGAATTCTCCTTGGGGGATTGGTTTTCGTCGTGCTTTGCGGCGTTCCGCTGGCGCAGGGGCAAGAGAACTCTGACTGTCTTGCCTGTCATGGGGACAAATCGTTGACAACCACTCGGGGCGGAAAGACTTTCTCCCTCTACGTCGAGGAAAAGAAGTTTGGTGGGTCCGTTCATGGATCGCTCCCGTGTGTGGGGTGTCACGCCGATCTGCAGGGTAAGGAGCTGCCACATGAGGCGCCGCTGTCTCCAGTAGAATGTGGAACATGCCACAATGCAGAGGACCAACAACACAAACAGTCACTGCACGGGCAGGCGGTTGCTCGCAAGGATCCTCTTGCCCCTCGGTGCAAAGACTGCCATGGTGTGCACGATATTGTGCCGGTGAAGGATCCTCGATCTGCCGTGGCGCCGCAGCAGATACCCTACGTGTGTGGAAAATGTCATCGAGAGGGTTCTGCAGTTGCGTTGCAGCGACACATCCCGCAGAGCAATATCATCGAAAACTATTCAGAGAGCATGCACGGGGAGGCCCTGCTGAAGAAGGGTCTCACGGTTACGGCAACCTGTGCATCCTGCCACACGGCGCACCTGATTCTTCCACACACCGACCCACGGTCCTCGATCGCGCGAAAGAACATTGCAAAGACCTGCACGAAGTGCCACGCACAGATCGAACACGTTCACCGCAAAGTCATCCGCGGAGAGTTGTGGGAAAAGGAATCGAACGTGCTCCCGGCATGCGTGGATTGTCATCAGCCTCACAAGGTCCGAAAGGTTTTCTATGACCAAGGGATGGCCGACAGTGACTGCATGCGTTGCCATGAGAACCGTTCTCTGAAGTCCTCGAAGGACGGACACTCGCTGTTCGTCGATCAGTCCGAAGTCGCTGTCTCCAGGCACTCGAAGACCGCATGCAGTCAGTGTCACTCGGGCGTGAATGCCTCCCACCGTCGTCCCTGCGAAACAATCACGCAAAAGGTTGATTGTGCTAATTGCCACGCGGAGATTGGACAGCAGTACCAGAAGAGCATGCATGGTGTTCTTCTGGCGAAGTCGGACGAGAATGCCCCTACGTGCAAAGAGTGTCACACAACCCACGGTGTGAAGGGGCGAAAAGATCCGTCGTCCCCAACCTTTCCCACAAATATCCCTGCCCTCTGTGCTCGCTGTCACCGGGAGGGTCAGAAGGCAGCCGTTCGCTATACGGGCACAGAGCACCAGATTATCGAGCACTACACAGAGAGCATCCATGGCAAGGGGTTGTTGAAAAGTGGTCTCACAGTTACGGCAACCTGCACCGACTGCCATACGGCGCACGGTGTCCAACCACTCTCGAATCCTGAGTCCAGCATTAATCCGAAAAACGTTCCAGCGACCTGTGGTCGGTGCCATCATGGGATTGAAGAACAGTTCCGGCAAAGCGTACACGTCCTCAAGATTGGGAAAACGGACAAAACGCTCCCTGTGTGTAACGATTGTCACACGGCGCATACGATTCGGCGGGCGGACAATGAGGGATTCAAGCTGCAGATCATGCAGCAATGCGGGCGATGTCATGAGGAAATTGCAAAGACGTACTTCGACACCTATCATGGCAAAGTATCGCAACTGGGATATACGAAAACGGCAAAGTGTTACGATTGCCATGGTGCTCACGACATCCTCCAGGTAGGGGATCCACGCTCGCGCCTGAGCCACGCCAATGTTGTGGACACATGTAAGAAGTGCCATCCAGGGGCGACCCGCCGGTTCGCGGGTTATCTCACGCATGCTACCCACCACGATCCCGGCAAGTATCCTTATCTATTCTGGACATTCTGGGGCATGACCGGACTTCTGGTCTTCACATTTGTGGTTGGAGGCGTGCACACCCTCCTCTGGTTGCCACGGGCGCTGCAGAGACGGCGTCGGCTGAAGGCAGCTGAAGCTGTAGAGAACAAGTGACCCATCGGTTTACAGTAGGATGATGCATGAACGCTGAACTAGAAGGGATCGGAGGCAAGAAGGAGTTCCTCCGTTTTACCCGGCTCAATCGAGTCCTACACGTCATCATGATATTCAGCTTCATGAGTCTTGCGCTCACGGGGATGACCTTAAAATTCTCCTACACAAACTGGGCGGCTACTCTTTCGCGCTTCTTTGGGGGCTTTGAGACAGCAGGATATATACACCGGTCCGCAGCTGTCTTGATGTTTGGAATCTTCTTTGCTCATCTGACTGATCTCTTCCGTCGGATGAGAAAGGAGAAAGGATCGGTTCGGGCGATGCTGTTAGGTCCGGATACAATGCTCCCCACAAAAAGAGATCTCCGGGAATTTATTGGATCCGTAAAGTGGTTCGTTGGTCTTGGCCCCAGGCCGCATTTCGGACGATGGACGTATTGGGAGAAATTCGACTATTTCGCAGTGTTCTGGGGCATTTTTGTGATCGGCTCAACTGGGTTGATGCTGTGGTTCCCGGAGCTATTCACATATGTTTTTCCGGGATGGTTCATAAATGTGGCAACCATCATTCACAGCGATGAAGCGCTCCTTGCCGTCGGGTTCATCTTTACAGTACATTTTTTCAACACTCACCTCCGGCCGGAAAAGTTCCCGATGGATCTGGTGGTATTTACCGGACGGATGTCTGTGGAAGAATTCAAGGAAGATAAACCAGCTGAGTATGAGGCGCTCGTTAGGGCCGGCAAACTCGAACAGTATCTCGTAGAGCCGTATCCACCGATTGTTCTCAGAACTATTCGCGCGTTCGGTTGGACCGCCCTGGGTCTCGGTTTCAGTATCGTGATCTGGATTATCTATGCAATGATCTTTTCCTACCGGTAACGCTTCCCATCTCCTGTTGACGCCGGTGGTGATAGTGACGATCCGGCGCTTCAAGGTGAATGAAAGATCCCGGAAGATGCTCTATCTCGTTTCCAGCAGGCTCATTCGACGGGGAATTTTCGACACGCGGTGGAATATTGTGGTTGGCGGTCGGATGCTCTCGAGTAGTAACAAAAAACTGACGACGTAGAAGATAGGATTGATTGGCATTGAGGGATTGCTAATGAGCCTTGTGCTCCTTATTTTGCCGATGGTTGTTCCGGCGATACTGCAGAAAAGACTCCCCACATGAATGTATTCACTCGCTGTCACAATTCACGAAGTCACAACCTTACATGAATGACCAGTCAACAGTCGGCGGCCCCCAGACCAAGCGTGATTTCCTGAAGATCGTGCTTGGCGGCGGGTTGTTGGCGTGGCTTGCAGCTGTGATGTATCCTCTTGTTGCCTATCTGAAACCGCCCAAGCAGGGCGAGGTTCAGGTCACGAGTGTGAAAGTCGGACCTGTGACCGGGATTGCAGAGGATAGCGGGACGATCGTCCGGTTTGGAAACAAGCCGGTTATTCTAATCCGAAATGCTTCCGGCGAGATGCGGGCGTTTTCAGCTACATGCACGCATCTGGATTGCACGGTCCAATACCGCAAGGATATGGGAATGATCTGGTGCGCGTGTCACAATGGTCGATATGACCTCAGTGGCCGGAATATTGCCGGACCGCCCCCACGGCCTCTTGACGAATATCGTGTGATCATCCAGGGAGAGGATGTATTCCTCTCAAAGAACACATGAGCAGAATCGGGAAAGCTCTGTACCAATGGCTGGACGAACGGCTCCACCTGGACGATCTGGTCACGTTTATGGACAAGAAGTCCGTCCCCGTCCACCGCGGGTCAATCTGGTACTACTTCGGTGGAGTCACGCTCTTCCTGTTCATCATCCAGGTATTTACTGGCATCCTGCTCCTTCTCTATTATAAGGGGAGCGACCAGCTTGCTTTTGAGAGTATACAGTTCTTGATGTCAAAGGTCTCGTTTGGCTGGCTCATTCGCTCTGTCCATAGCTGGTCTGCAAACCTCTTCGTTCTTTCCGCGGTCATCCATATGTTCAGCGTGTTTTTCGAACGTGCCTACCGATTTCCTCGTGAATTGACGTGGCTGACAGGTATGTTGATGTTCTTTATTGCGCTCGGATTCGGCTTCAGCGGATACCTCTTGCCGTGGAATGAACTTGCGTTCTTTGCCACGAAGGTAGGGACGGAAATTGTTGGCGTAGTTCCTGTTGTCGGGAAACCGCTGATGGTGCTGCTACGAGGTGGGGAAGAGGTATCTGGTGCGACACTATCTCGGTTTTTTGGATTCCATGTTGCTGTCCTCCCCGGGCTCTTTGTCGTTCTTCTGTCCGTCCATCTGATCATGGTACAGCGGCAGGGGATGAGCGAACCGCTTGAAGAGGGTCATCAGCAGGGCGCAAGACGGAACACGATCCCCTTCTTTCCCAACTTTCTTCTGCGGGATATGTTGCTCTGGCTGATCGTTCTGAATTTGCTCGCGATACTTGCCGTGTTCTTTCCATGGGAATTGGGGAAGAAGGCGGATGCCTTTGCGCCTGCTCCTGCTGGTATTAAACCCGAGTGGTACTTCCTGTTCATGTTCGAGACGCTCAAACGTTTTCCCGCGAAGGTTCTGGTGGTCGAAGGTGAGGTCCTGGGCGTTCTCCTCTTCGGGGTTGCGGGATTGCTCTGGACATTGGTTCCCCTCTGGGACCGGAAACGCGATCAGGGCAGAAGAAACCGCGTGCTCATGTATGTCGGCATAGCAGTGGTTGTCTATATTCTTGTTTTCACGATCATCGGGTGGCTGGCGTGAATGGAATCCGGAGATGGATCGCGCTCGGAGCGCTTGTAAGTTGCCTCATTGTTACACGCGCGGCGAGTGCAGACGAATGCCTGACGTGTCATGCAGCACTCGGTGACAAGCCGTCCACACTCTTCAAAGCGGATATCCACCACGTGAAGGGCATTACCTGTGCCGGCTGCCACGGAGGAGACGCGACCTCCTCCGATATGGAACCTGCCATGGATAGGAAGGCAGGGTTCATTGGTAAACCCAACGGGGATTCTATCTCGGTTCTATGTGCGCGCTGTCATTCAGACGCGCAACAGATGAAGCGATTGCATTCATCGATACCAACAGGGCAGCTTGAGCTCCTGCAGCAAAGCGTGCACGGGAATCTTGCCACGAGCGGGAAGAGCCGCATCGCACAGTGCACGACATGCCACGGATCACATGGTATCGTCGCGGTGAAAGATCCCCGCTCCCCTGTGCATCCACGTAATGTCGTCGCAACCTGCACACGTTGTCACAGTAACGCTACCTACATTCGTTCATACAACCCGTCCCTTCCCGTTGATCAGCGGGAGAAGTACCTGACCAGTGTGCACGGCACCCGGAATGCCGTCGGCGACCTCAAGGTTGCAGAGTGTGCGAGCTGCCACGGGAGCCACAATATCCTTCCCCCCAAAGATGTGAAGTCGTCGATCTACCCCACTAATCTTCCGAAAACGTGTGCGAAGTGCCACAGCGATGCCGACTACATGAAAGAGTATGGCATTCCGACGAACCAATTCGAGCAGTATGCAAAGAGTGTCCATGGCATTGCATTGCTTGAGCACAACGATCTTGGTGCGCCAGCCTGCAATAGCTGCCACGGAAACCATGGCGCGATGCCACCGGGCGTGGAATCCATCTCGAAAGTATGTGGCACCTGTCACGCGCTGAACAGCGAGCTTTTCTCCTCAAGTCCGCACAAGAAGGCGTTTGATGATCTCAATGTTCCGGAATGCGAATCTTGCCACGGCAAACACGAAATCCTTGTTGCGACCAGTGCGCTCCTTGGGACATCCCCGGAGGCGGTCTGCGCCCGATGTCATGTCGCCGGCACGAAGAGCTTCGACGAGGCAGGAATGATGCGTCGGCTGGTCGACACGCTTGAAACCAGCGAATCTGAGGCACGGATGTTGGTCGAGGAGGCGGAACAGAAGGGGATGGAAATCGGGGAAGCGAAGTTTCGGCTACGCGATATTCGTCAGGCGCGGTTGGAAGCACGAACGATGGTCCACGCATTCAATGAAGAGCGATTGCGCACAATCATAGGGAAGGGCCTCACCGTAGCTGCCTGGGCGAGTGAAGAAGGACGACAGGCAATTGACGATTACTATTTCCGTCGTGTGGGCCTGGGAGTGTCCACGCTGATCATTACGATACTTGTAATTGCGTTATACCTGTTCATCCGGCGGATTGAGCGACAACAGCGCCAGAGGGGAACAGTCACATCTCATTCATCCCACGGTTCAACTTCTTAGGAGGACATGTATGCACTATCCACGTCTGTTGGTTGGTCTTCTGATCTGCATGCTCGTGCTGGCTCTGACGGGGTATGCCCAGGGCAAATACTCCGGCGTGAAACTCTGTGGGGCCTGCCATAAGGCAAAGGACAAAGGCGAAGCCTACACGATTTGGGAGAAGAGCGCCCATGCAAAGGCCTTTGAGATCCTGAAGTCGAAAGAGGCAGAGGAACTGGCCACGAAGAAGGGCCTGAAGAAGTCTGCCGCGGAGAGCCCCGAGTGCCTGAAGTGTCATGTCACCGGCGGCGGCGTGGCAACAAATGTTGAGCCCGGCTTCAAAAAGGAGGAAGGTGTCACGTGCGAGGCCTGCCACGGGGCCGCATCCGGTTACAAGATGATTCACAACAAGCCAGAGAACAAGGAAAAAGCAATAGCAGCTGGTTTGACTCTGAACAGCAACACTGATTCCAAACCGTGCGAGAAATGCCACAATGCTGAAAGCCCAACGTTCAAGGGCTTCAAGATGGAAACAATGTGGGCAAAGATTGCTCACGCACTTCCCAAGAAATAGCTACACTGTCATCCCCGAGGGGCCGGACCACCTGAGCGTGGTCCGGCTTGCTCATTTCTCTATCAGACCGCACCGAACTTCCCATGGCTAAGCGACGTCTTCCTGACGTTCTCTATAATCCCATCAGCGTCGGCGGTGCAGCTCTTGCGGCTGCATCTTTTCTCACGATCCTGTTTCTGACGTGTGTCGAGATTCTTCAAGAACACTCGCCCGCATATATTGGGATCATTTCTTATGTGGCCCTGCCCGTTCCGTTGGTTCTCGGGCTCGTGCTGGTCGCCGTCGGTGTGTGGCGGGAACATCGAAGGATACGCAAAGGACTCCCAGCAAGCACCTTGAGGTTCCACGTCGATCTCGGCGATACAAGACAGCGACGGGCGGTGACGTTGTTTGGCACCATCACCGGAATCTTCCTCTTGTTCACGGCCTATGGCAGCTATCGTGCATTCGAGTGGACGGAATCCGTCGAGTTCTGTGGCTCGACCTGCCATCCGGTGATGCAGCCTGAACAGACGGCCTATCGAGATTCGCCCCATGCCCGAGTCAAATGTGTAGATTGCCACGTCGGCCCAGGCGCTGGGTGGTATGTTCGGTCGAAGCTATCGGGCGCCTACCAGGTGTATGCGGTGGCAGCGAACATCTATCCACGTCCAATCCCGACTCCTATTAAGAACCTGAGGCCGGCGCAACAAACCTGCGAGCAGTGCCACTGGCCCTCGCATTTCTCCGGCCAGAAAGCGGTGGTAAACACGTACTTCCGCTCTGATACACTGAATACCCGTTGGACCCTGGCGTTGTTGATGAAGATCGGCGGCGGGAGTTCCCCGCGGGGTCCTGAGAGTGGCATCCACTGGCACATGAATATCGACAACGAGATCACCTATGCTGCCGTAGATACCCCTCGGCAGATAATTCCGTGGGTGCGTGCGCGGAACCGGAGGACAGGAGACATGGCAGAGTATCGGTCGAGCGAGATTTCACTGTCAGAATCTGAATTAGACAGCCTCGCAAAGAACCGAATGGACTGCATCGATTGCCATAACCGTCCGTCACATATCTACCGACCGCCGGTTCGTATTGTCGATCAGAGTATGACCTTTGGACGGATCAGCACAGAGTTGCCGGAGGCTCGAAGCGCGGCGATCCAGGCCCTCGTTGCCCCTTATTCAAGCACCGAGGCAGCAATGGACAGCATCCCAAAGATGATGGCATCATTCTATCAAGAAAAGTATCCGAGCGTGGCAGAGCAAAAGAAACAGCTGATCGCTAGTGCCTCTGAAGAATTGCAGGAACAGTACCGGAAGAATTTCTTTCCCACGATGGGGGTAAGCTGGAAAGTGTATCCCAATAATATCGGACACATGACAGATCTCGGCTGCTTCCGTTGTCACGACGGTAAGCATACCTCATCGACTGGCAAGGTGATATCCAAGGACTGCAACAGTTGCCACACAATTCTCTACCAGGGAACGGACCCGGTGCCGGTGACCCTGAATGCTGCAGGCCTTCCGTTTCAGCATCCTGTCGACATAGGAGATGCCTGGAAGGATACGAACTGCAAGGAGTGTCACACCGGCCAATAACGACGTTTGCGGGGCGGCCCGCCAATGGCCGCTTTTCCGTTTTCGCTTCCGGCTGCCTATTTTCGCAAGTCTGGGAGGATGGCTTCCGCAGATTCCCAGGCCCGGAAAACCGAGGCATCGTTAGACCTCGTTCCCATTCGAATTCAAAGACCTTTGGGCGGTTTTCTCCACCACCCATGGCACGATCGTTGCGTCACCTTTCCGAAGCTATTTAGGTCCTAAGGAGATTCCTCCACCATGAAACCCACCAACTCTCTCCCCCACCCGGTGACCGTGGGCAGCCTTCTCATGGTCTCGGGATTGGCCATGGCCTGTATCATGTTCCCCCTTGCCGGTCATGTAGCTCTCGCGCAGCTGGTGACGGGACGCCTGTCAACGTCGATCTACACATGGGAGAAGTTCGATACCGTCAATACTTCACAACGCTACCTCCGCGGGTTCCAGACAGTACAGCTCACTGCTGCCCAGGGTGATCTATCCCTGCAAACCTATTTCACAGGAGCTATCTCTTCGCCCACGGAAGCGGCCGCTACGCGGTTCTATAACCTGTATTTTCGCTGGGCAAACATTGAGAAGGCTCTTGATGTCAGCCTGGGGCGGCAAGCAGTGTATGCCGGCGTCGGGACAGGGACGATCGACGGTATTTCTGCAAAACTGCGCCTCTTCCAAGATAAGGTGACATTGGTAGGATTCGGTGGTGCGGCACCGGTGATCGGGTATCGAGGCATCCAAAAGAATTTTCACGATAATTTGAGTCTGGGCGTGCAGTTGGTGACCACCGAAGTTCCTGGTGCCAGGATTGGTGTGAGCTACCTCAACCGGAGGGAGGAGCGCGATCCATACTGGACGATGCGGGCCCGCGATACGGCCTATGTGGCCGTGCCGTACTATGTGACATTTGAGCCTGAAGCTGAAGAGTTGCTCGGTGGCAATGTCTACTATGTTTACGGGGACTTGTTCACAGTGTACGGACGCTACGATCACGACCTGAAATATGAGCGCGCAGCACGTGCAGAGGGGGGACTTCGCGTCAATGTCACGTCGCAGGTTTCGCTCACGGCAGACTACATGCATCGGCTACCGCGTGTGAGTTTCAATTCAATCTTCTCTGCCTTTGTCCAGAACGCGGTGGATGAAATTGAAGGTGGGGTCGAATATGCGTTTACGCCTCTAGTACGAGCATTCGGCCGAATTGCCTCGGTCTCTTACTCAGACGAGAAAAGCACACGGTGGAGTCTCGGAGTCAACAGTGCATATGGTGCGGCAAGCTACTCCGGAAGTAACGGCTATTCCGGTGAGCTTCAGTCGGTTACCCTGCAGGGCTACTATCCGGTTCTTGAGAACATGGTGGTGCCATCGGTGGGTGTCTCGTATGCATCATACAAGCTGAACGAAAATGAGGCTACGAACAGTGCATGGTCCATACTTCTGGGGGCAGCCTATCGCCCGGCCTCGGCGTTCTCGGTAGATCTTCAGGGACAGTGGCTTGCCAACAAGATCTATGCGCGCGACATCCGGGGGTTCTTGAAATTTAACTATTGGTTCAGGGAGCGGCTCGGCCTCTTTGGACAGGAGGGGATGTGATGAAACGGCTCATCTCCATCATTGCTGCGATGACTGTTGTTGCGGCGCTGTTCACTGCTACGGCGCGGAAGGGATCGGTCCTCGAACCGTGGGAACGGAGTAAGTCGGCTGAGTCCATCAAGTTCTCTCATAAATTCCACGTCTCAGAAGCTGGCATTGCGTGCGAAGACTGCCACAAGGCTGCCAAGACCAGCAACCTGTCATCTGATAACCTGCGGGCAAACCACGATAACTGCTCGACCTGCCATGGAGAGCAGATCAACAACAATTGCGCGTACTGTCATAAGAACCCGGACAACATAGAAGCAGTGCCTCTTCAGGAACGCACGATCGTCTTCTCGCACGCCAAGCATATTGAGATGAAAGGGGTGGAATGCGTGACGTGTCATCGGGGTCTCGATCAGGTCGATTATGCCGAGCCAAAGAACATGCCTGATATGGGTACCTGCACAACGTGCCATAACAACGTGAAGGCGGCCAGCACCTGCGAGTCCTGCCATATGCGTCTGGCCAACCTTATCCCACAGGATCACCTGGTCGCGAACTTTAAGAAGGAACATCGGAAGCTCACCCGTGTTGGTGCACTTGAAGCGAGCTGTGCCACATGCCATACACAGAGCTTTTGCGCAGATTGCCACAGCTCCGCCGGCCTGCTGAATATTGGAACCAAGGATCTGATGACAGACCCGATGCCGCGTGGGTCAGCTTCTGCTTCTCCGCGACAGCTCCGGCTGCAGATGGCTCACGATCTGAACTACCGGTTCACGCACGGCATTGATGCAAAAGCAAAATCAGCCGAATGCTTTTCCTGCCATTCAGCACAGGAGTTCTGCGAACAGTGTCACGCAGGAGGCGGCAACATCACACAAGGATCGTTCAAGCCCTCTTGGCACGCAGGTCCGGATTTCACGCGAATCGGTGTGGGCAGCGGCGGCGGGCGCCATGCAGAATATGCGCGTCGCGATATCGAAAACTGCATGACGTGTCATGACACTCAAGGCGGCGATCCCACGTGCATTCGTTGCCATGCCGATGCAGATGGCATAAGGGGGACTGATCCAAGGACGCACCCGGAAAAATTCCGCGATGGTGACGAGGGGTCATGGCATACCGATCCCGGCGCTGCGTGCTACAGTTGCCATACAGACATGAATGCACACCCCGGAGGGAAGAAGGGCTTGGGATTCTGTGGCTATTGTCATCATTAGTGAGGGAAGAATCGCCATGAAACAGCATCTGCTGATTCTAATGATCGCCCTTGGCCTCGCGTTGTCTGCGTGGTCTTGTAGCGAGCTGAAGCAAGATCTCCCCTCACCAGTCTCAACTACCATGCGGGTCCACTCCGATGAGTGGTCGCAGGCCTCATCCCCGAATTTTCATGGTGCATATCTGAGCAACAAGAACTGGAACGACCGGGAATGTCTCCAATGTCACGGTGGATCGTATCAGGGAGGCTCGAGCGGGGTATCATGCTTCAAATGTCACGATGCCTATCCGCATTCCGCACGCGGGATCACTGGAAGTGGCCATCGTGACTATCTGTATGCAAAAGGGTATCCATTAGGCGATTGCAGAGTCTGCCACGGCGCAGACTATGGTGGAGGGAATGTCAGTACGTCATGTACTCGTGCGGGCTGCCACGTTGATCGAACCCAAACAGCAAAACCGCCCGAGGCGTGCAACACGTGCCACGGTAATTTCACTGCCCCCGCATCTGATTTTCTTTCGGCGGCTCCTCCAAGATCCGTTCTCGGTGACACTGTGACCACCGTCAGCGGTGTTGGCGCCCATGCGAAGCATTTGACCAGTGGCCTCGTCGGGAAGTTGTTGAAGTGCCGAGAGTGTCACAACGTTCCTTCTGTATGGAATGCACCCGGACATCTTGATTTTCCATTGCCGGCAGTCGTCGTGATGAATGACACGCTTGCGAACCTGGTGACTGGCGATGGTACAAACCGGCCGACGCCAGCTTATGTCGGTGGGAAGTGTAACAATACCTACTGCCACGGCAACTGGGCCCTTCGCAAAGCAAGCTCTCCCTACACATTTGTGTACTCCGACTCTGTGATTACGGGGGCAAAATACTCACCACAGTGGACCGGTGGTTCGGGAGAGGCTGTCTGCGGGAGCTGCCATGGTCTTCCACCGCAGGGTCATAGAGACTTGACCCCTGTTCCCTGCTCGAATTGTCACGGCGAAGTGGTGGATGCAAACTACAAAATCATTGACCCCACAAAACATATTAACGGGAAAATCAACTTAGATGGCGTTGAATTCAACATGCGTTGAACATCCCGGTGCATCATCGGTTTGGAGGAGTCCCGGTGTCCAGGCAGCCGGGACTCCTCATGTTTGTAGATACCTCATTTCCGTCTACTGAGGTGGTTCTGCTGTTCGTGTTTAGCTTTTTTGTGGATCCCCCATTTTGCAGACCTGCAAAGGCATTCTCAGAGATCGGAATGCCTATTCCCCCTTGTCAGTAAAGCGTACGAAAAAGGGCCTCCCTGAGCCCTTTTGGATTCTTTAGGCCTCATTGGGATGGCACGCATGTTGAACTACGATGGGACGGTTACACCATTGGAGACGTAATGACTGTTCTTGGAAATCTCATTGTCCTTCTTGGACTTGTCACTGCTACCGGCGCGGCAGTCCTCTTCTTCCGTGCGGCGAACGGCAAGCCGGTACGGCCGGATATTCCCCGGCAGGCAGTAAAAATCCATGCTGTGTTTGTTTTCCTCGCATCCCTCCTTCTCCTGGTTCAACTGCTCTCGCACGATTTTTCAAATGGCTACGTGTTCAGCTATAGTGACCGCTCGTTGCCGCTGCATTTTCTCCTTTCAAGCTTCTATGCCGGACAGGAAGGGAGCTTCCTTTTCTGGGCACTCTGTTCTTCCATCCTGGCGGTGGTAGTGCTCCGCTATTCGTCCAGTCGGCATACTGACTACCAGGTGATGACGGCGTTCATGACGGTACAGTCAGTCCTTCTCTTGCTTGTGTTTGTGAGGTCTCCGTTTGCAGCGGTGTGGGATCTTGTGCCCCAGATGCAGAAAGGACAGATTCCTCTCGACGGACGTGGACTTAATCCTCTTCTGCAGAACATCTGGATGGTTATCCATCCGCCGGTGCTTTTCATCGGGTTTGCGGCGACGGCTGTTCCGTTTGCGATTGCGATTGCCGGACTCTGGAAGAAAGAGCGTGGGATGCTCGTTGGGCAGGCACTGCCCTGGGTGCTTTTCAGTGCTTCGGTGCTCGGACTCGGCATCATGCTCGGTGCATACTGGGCCTATGGTGTGCTTGGATGGGGAGGATATTGGGGATGGGATCCTGTGGAAAACTCCTCTCTTGTACCATGGCTGACAAGCATGGGTCTCCTGCATACCCTCCTCGCTCAGCGACGCACGGGGAAATTCGTCCGTACAAACTACTTTCTTGCGCTCATCTCGTTCGTACTGGTCATCTATAGTACCTTCCTGACCCGCAGTGGAATTCTCGGCGACGCCTCGGTTCACTCTTTCACGAATCCCGGGGCTGCAATTTATTGGGTGCTTCTCGTGTTCCTTGGTGTTGCAGCCATCGGAGGTTTTGTCCTTCTCGGGGTCCGTTGGAAAACATTGGCACCGGAACCAGGCCATTCCAAGATCCTCACACGCGAATATGCTCTCGGAGGCGGAACGTTGTTGCTGCTCATGATCGCCTTCGTAGTCCTCTTTGGTACAAGTCTTCCAATCTTTTCGAAGACGCGGGTGGAACCTGCATTCTACGATGCTACCAATCTCCCTATTGCTATCGCAATGGGGATTCTCATTGGGGCGAGCCTCTATCTCCAGTGGGAGGAGCAGGACTGGCGTCAGGCGCTTCGGCGGTCCTGGAGGTCCCTTTCTGCCGCGCTGCTGGCGACTGTTGCGATGGTCCTGACGGGTGTGCAGGATGTTATGATTGCGGCACTGGCATTTGCCGCAGTCCTGACGCTATTCGTGAATATCGATATTGCGATTACCGTTGCCAAAGGCAACTGGCGGTTTCTTGGTGGCAAGCTTGCCCATATGGGTCTTGCGCTGTTTTTCCTGGGTGTTATCGGTAGTGGGAAGTACAGCGCGACGCAGCATGCTGCCCTTCCAAAAGATAGTCCGCAGCAGGTTCTTGGTTACGGTATGACGTATCTCGGGTCGCGGCAATTGCCAGACGGCAAATTTGCATTCGATGTCCGAGTCGAGTCGGGCAGTGCCACATATTCAATGTCGCCAGTCATGTTTGAGGCTGCGCAGCAGGGCATTATGCGGAATCCGGACATTGTCACCTCGGCATTGCGAGATATCTATCTTTCGCCCGTTTCCCTTGAAGGAGGGGCGGCAACGCTTGCAGGAGCTCCCCAAGAAATAACGATTCGGAAGGGTGAGACTCTCCAGGTTGGGACCACGAAGATCCTTCTGACAGGTTTTGAGATGTCGGCACATGGCGCGGCCATGTCAGCCAATGAGATGCCTATTGGTGCGCAACTGAAGGTCAGCGACGGCGACGCGGAAGAGACAATTACACCTATTACCGTTTTTCGGCCGAACAGTGCGCCAAGATACCGGTCGGTGGAATCCCGATTGCTGAAGAGCCTTGTGACGCTTAAGCTTGTGAATGTCGGTATGGGAGGCGGAGGCTCGTCGGCAGCCCTCGAACTGCAGGCGCTTGACAGCTCTCCCCAGCAGCCCGAAACCCTTGTAATAGAGGCAAGCGTGAAGCCGTTTATCAACCTCGTATGGATCGGAACAATCCTCATGATAGTGGGATTTGTTTTCTCGATTGTCAATCGTTCAAAGGAGTCATGATGGAACAGCGGGAATTGGAGCGACTGCCAAATAACGTGCCGGGCAAGTACTATACAACGGAAGATTGCGACGGGTGTGCCTATTGCGCCTCCGTCGCCCCAGACAATTTTGACTTCGAAAAAGATTCCAATACCTATTTCGTTGCCAAACAGCCTGCGACACCAGAAGAAGAAGAATTCGTTCATGAGGCACTTGAGGACTGTCCGGTAGATGCTATCCGGATGGAGGAGAATTCTCATATGGTGAATGCGGAATGAACTTTTCTCTGGACACCGAGAAGATCCGACTAGAGGCAGGAGCCGGATCGCACATGCCGGATGAGCGGGAGTTCCCCATTGCGGGGAGTACCGAGGAGCAGTCCCTCTTCCTCCTCCAGTACGCCGTTCTCGCGCCATCGACGCGAAATACTCAGCCGTGGAAGTTTTCTGTTACGGAAAACGGTATTGATGTGTTCGCCGATTATACTCGCCGGCTTCCGGTGGCTGACCCCGGGAACCGTGAACTCCTGATGAGCGTCGGCGCGGCAATCATGAATCTCCGGGTTGCCGCCGCGAGGTTTGGACTCACCTGTCATGTCCACTACAATTACAGCGGAGACAGCGAAAGGCCTTTGGCAATTGTTGGTCTTGCTCAGGTGTCCCGCGACCTGCCCTCGGATCAGGCGGTTGAATTGCTCTTTCCTGCAATCAAGCGTCGACACACAAATCGGCAGCCATTCCTGGCTTCTCGCGTACCTGCAGCAGTTCTTGATCGTCTACAGAGAACCGGCCTCGGCTATGCGTCATCGGTCCACATTTCAACTGATGGTCGAATCAATGAGATTGTCGCTGAGCTCATCGCGGAGGCCGATCGCACGCAGCTTGCAGATCCTGCGTATCGCAAAGATGTTGCAGAATGGATGCGGCCCGACTGGACAAGCCGCCAAGATGGCCTTTCAGGTGCAGCAATGGGTACAAAGGGGCTCGCGTCGGCGCTTACGCCCTGGGCAACTAAGGTTCTGGATCTTGGACGCATGAGGGCCGCACGTGATAAGAACCTTTGCCTGGAAGCACCTGCGCTTGTTGCGATCGCCGGCGAAGACTCCGTCCCATCGTGGCTTGACGCCGGAGAATTGCTCGAGCGGCTCTTGCTGACAATCGTCCTGGAAGGAATGCAAGTGAGTTACTTTAACATGCCGATTCATGTGCCTGAACTGCGCTTGAGACTCCGCTCGACACTGGGGTTGACCTCATGGCCACAACTCCTACTTCGGGTGGGTTATTGTCTCTCTGAAAGCGTTCCAACACCACGTCGATCAATTGATGAAGTGCTTGTTCACACAACTTAATTAGCGGGAAGAATCGTTATGGAAAACAGGCAGGATTACGAGGAGAGACAGGAGCATGACGAGTATTCCACTGAGGCGCATCTGATCTATGGTCAAATGCAGGATCCTCGCTGGGATTACAGTCATCATCTCATCCCGCCGATGACTGCTTCGGCGACCTATCGACTTGACAGTGCTCAACGTGGGGCCCAGGGGTTTACCGAATTTGCCCATCATACGGAGGAGGTGTCCGTCAAGAGTCGTGCCCCGATCTATATCTATGATCGGCTTGGAGAGCCAAACAAAGACATGCTCGAAGAGAACCTAGCCTACGCCGAACAGGGCGACATTGCCGTGACGTTTGCGAGCGGGATGGCAGCGATTTCCGGCGTGCTGGGAGTTCTGACCGGAACAGGGAGTGAGATTCTGGCGCACGAGACTCTGTACGGCTGCACGTATTCTTTGATGACAAACTGGCTCCCGCGCCTGAAAATCAAAGTGAAGTTTGTGGATTTCACGGACCCTGCAGAAGTGGAACGGGCGCTCTCGAAGGACACAAGAGTGATGTACATGGAATCCCCGGTGAATCCTACCATGCGCCTGACTGACCTTAAGGCCATTAGTCAAATTGCCCAACGTGCCAACAAAACTCGATCGAAAGAGGAGCGGATCTATACGGTAGTCGATAGCACCTTTGCCACACCATTCTGTCAGCGGCCAATCACACTAGGAATCGATTTTGTCGTGCACTCGCTTACGAAGGGTATTGGTGGATTCGGGACGGATATTGGCGGAGTGGTCATCGGCCCAAGTTGGAGCTATGACATGTTGTTGCTGTATCGAAAAGACTTCGGCGGCGTCTTATCGTCGAAGAGCGCATGGCCAGTCCTGGTCACAGGTCTTCCTTCGTTAGCAGTGCGCATGCGCCAGATGCAGAGCACGGCCCTGGCAGTGGCGCGAGCTCTTGCTTCTCAGCCCGGAATTGAGTGCGTCCGATACCCTGGTCTTCCACAGTTCCCGCAGGCAGAATTGGCCCGGAGGCAGATGGTGGATTACGATGGCAATTTCGCTCCAGGCTCGATGATTTACTTTGTGCTTAAAGGGAGAAATGCCCAGGACGCACTGCATCGTGCAGAGCGGCTGATAAATCTCATCGCAAAGAACTCGTACTGCATCACGCTGGCCGTCAGTCTCGGAAACATCCGCACGCTGATTGAACATCCGGGATCGATGACGCATTCCGCGATCCCTGCAGATGAGCAAGTGTCCAAAGGGATCGATCCCGGAGGAATTCGGCTTGCTATCGGGCTGGAGAAGGCCGAGGACATCATTAAGGACTTACATGCGGCACTCGAAGCTGTCAAGTAAGCTGAGTACTATTCAGAAAGAGGAGTTCCATGGCTAAAGGTAAAGTGATTTTTGATATTGAAACCTGCAAAGGGTGCGAACTCTGCATCAAATCGTGTCCGCAAGACAGCCTGGAGCTCTCACCCAGGTTAAATAAGCAAGGGTATCACTACGTCGTGCTAGTGAAGGATAACTGCACGGGCTGCACGAATTGTGCGCTTGTCTGTCCGGATGCAGTGATAACTGTCTACCGTGAGAGGAAGAAGGGAAAAGTGCCGGTGGCGAAGATCTCCGGTGTCACACAAGATATCACCGTCACGATTGACAAGGAAAGGAATTGACCGTGAGCGAAGTCCAATTGATGAAGGGTAACGAAGCGCTCGCAGAAGCCGCAATCCGCGCAGGCTGTCAGGGTTACTTCGGGTATCCAATCACCCCCCAGTCGGAAATCCTTGAGTACCTTGCCGACGAGGGGCGCAAGCGCGGTATGATCGTCTTGCAGGCGGAAAGCGAAGTGGCATCGATCAATATGATCTACGGCGCAGCCGGTGCTGGGGCACGCGTGATGACGTCTTCGTCTAGTCCAGGAATCAGCTTGATGCAGGAGGGACTATCCTACATCGCGTGCGCGGAGCTTCCGTGCTTGGTGGTCAACGTCAACAGGGGAGGGCCGGGGCTGGGGACAATCCAGCCTTCTCAAGGTGACTACTTCCAGGCTACCAAGGGAGGTGGCCACGGGGACTACCGTCTGATTGTCATTGCGCCTTCAAGCGTTCAGGATATGGCAGATTTCGTTTACTTGGCATTTGATCTTGCGGACAAGTATCGGAATCCGGTCATGATCCTGGCCGACGGGGCACTGGGCCAGATGATGGAGAAAGTGTCGTTTCCTGATTACATCCCTGCTGAGCACATTCCGCCAAAGCCCTGGGCGACCACCGGCAAGACAGGCAATCGGGAGAGGAACTATATCACCTCGCTTCATATCCAACCGGAGAAAATGGAACAAATCAACCTCCACCTCCAGGAAAAGTATCGCATTGTTGCTGAGAACGAAGTACGTTTCGAGACTGTTCACGTCGATGACGCTGAAGTGTTGATCGTGGCATACGGGCTAGTTGCGCGCATTGCCCACAAGGCTGTGGAACTAGCGCGAGCTGATGGAATCCGAGCAGGTCTCCTCCGTCCCATTACACTCTTTCCCTTCCCCTCCAAGCCGCTGCGTGAATTGGCGGAACGGGTTGAGGGTATGCTGGTGGTGGAATTGAACTCAGGGCAGATGGTCGAGGATGTCCGGTTGGCTGTCGCGGGACGGGTGCCGGTGTTGTTTTATGGCAGAATGGGCGGAGTTATTCCGTCGCCGGAAGAGATTACTGAGCAGCTCGTACACATGGTGAAAAATAGGTCAGCACAACACGCGGAGGTCTACTGATATGGACAATGTGATGACTGACACCGAACTCCAACAGCTTGAATGCGTGTACGAGAAACCCGACACACTAACTGATACCCGCTTCCATTACTGCCCTGGGTGCGGTCACAGCGTGGTGCACAGAGTCATGATGGAGGTCGTCGATGAACTGGGGATACAGGAGAAGACGGTCGGCGTAGCACCTGTCGGGTGCTCCGTTTTCGCCTACCATTACATGAATGTCGACATGCAGGAAGCTGCTCACGGTCGCGCGTCAGCTGTGGCAACGGGGATTAAGCGGGTGCGGCCGGAACTTTTGGTCTACGCGTATCAGGGAGACGGAGACCTCGCTGCGATCGGGACGGCGGAAACGATCCACACATGCAACCGTGGAGAGAATATCCTGATAGTCTTCATCAACAACGCGATTTATGGCATGACTGGGGGTCAGATGGCCCCGACAACCCTTCTCGGAATGAAAACAACAACATCGCCGGCAGGGCGCACGGTGGAAACAGCGGGATTTCCTTTGAAGATGACCGATATCGTGGCGACGCTGCCCGGCACCTACTACGTGACACGACAGTCGGTGCATTCGCCGAATGCTGTACGCCAGCTGAAGAAGGCGATCACCAAGTCGTTTCTGTACCAGAAGGAAGGCAAGGGGACATGCTTTGTTGAGGTGGTTTCCAACTGTCCGTCGGGCTGGAAAATGACTCCCATCCAGTCGAACGATTGGCTCGTTCAGAATATGTTCCCGCTTTACCCACCTGGCGATCTTAAGGTTCCGAAATGACGGATGACAGACTCAAGAAGGTGTCAACTATGACCCATGAACTGCTTTTTGCCGGATTTGGGGGACAGGGTGTCCTGTCAATGGGAATGACTCTCTCCTATGCCGGCATGATCGAAGGAAAAGAGATCAGCTGGATGCCCTCCTACGGACCGGAGATGCGGGGTGGGACGGCGAATTGCATGGTGATTATCAGCGACACAAAGATCAGCTCACCGATCATCTCCAAGTTCGACGCTGTGGTGGCGTTGAACCAGCCTTCACTGGACAAATTTGAGCAAGCGGTCAAGTCTGGTGGTGTGCTTGTGTATGATTCCACCAGCATCATCAATGTCCCAACGCGAACGGATGTCCAGATTGTCGCAATTGCGGCAAGCGATGAAGCGGTTAAGCTGAAGAACACCAAAATCATGAACATGATTGTCTTGGGTGCGCTGCTCGAGCGAAGACATGTTGTTGGATTCGACGCGGTGCTCAAGGGGTTAAAGGAGGTTCTCCCGGAACGGCATCATCACTTGCTTCCGCTGAATGAACAGGCGTTGCGGCGGGGGATGCAACTTGCGGCAGAAATGCAGCCTGTATAAATGTCCGGGGAACGCTGGTCGACGCACACGGAGGGCGATGTCATGAAGCCAAATTGTGTCCATTCTTGCAAGGGTCTCTGCAATGCGCTGACGACTGCTGAGCAGCGTGAAGTGGAGGCGATTAAAGAATACCGCGATTATGCTGAAAGCTGTGATTATCCTGAAGTAAAGGAGCTTCTGGACA
>Ga0153915_10001189_pt1 | contig 24067 bp, 23 predicted proteins | sample Opewatmetagenome_2_FD_107003 | JGI IMG/M metagenome (GOLD analysis project Ga0153915, IMG submission 107003) | Freshwater wetland microbial communities from Ohio, USA - Open water 3 Core 3 Depth 3 metaG | ecosystem: Environmental > Aquatic > Freshwater > Wetlands | place: USA: Ohio, Lake Erie...
AGACCGCTCGGGATTAGGGATATCGCTATGCGTAGCCCTTTTCTGAGCTGAGGCGTCGCCGGCATGCCGCCACATACCCCACAAGAGATAGCAGCCAGTCCACAAGTAGGCTGCCTGTTGCTCTTCCGCCTCTGTTTCCCCGCACCGAGTATAGGAATGTTAGGCGTTTCGTCTTCGTGCACCGTTAGGTAGGCTTAGTAATGTGTACATAATAATGCTAATATAGCATTGAGTCACAAATGATATTGACCTGAAATGCGAATACATGCCCACGTTCCTTCAGTTCCTCGTGTAGGAATCCCCGAAGCGGTCGAAAAGATCGTTGAAGAGCTCAGGAATGGAGCAAGCCTTTCGATATCTGGGCTCGCCAAGAAAACGGGTGTAGACAGACGGACCGCTGGCAAAGTCGTAGATATGCTTGTTTCTGTACAGGACATCCTGCGCACATTGCAGATTGAGAAGGACAAGGTGGGTAGGAGCTATATTGTCCGACTGCAAACAAGAACGGAACAAGCTCGCAGGCTCCTCAAGTCGGCCAGGGACAAGGTCTATCGGAGGCATTAGTAGGCCATGTCAAAGGTCTTCGGGCTATTACTTACCGTGCTATTTGCCAGCTTGGGCGCTGCCACTTCATACCTCTTATGGCATGCGGCAGGCTGGTATGTGATTGTTCAGATATTCATCACACTCGCTATCGGTGGCCTTGGCGAGCACTATGTTTCGGGCCAAGGGTATTATCACTACACCAATGTGAATGGAGTATTTGTGGGACGTGTGCCCACTTGGATTCCTTTCATGTGGGTATTCGTTGTACAGGGAACGCTGATTGCCGCTATCCTTCTGGGGTTGAAAGGATTCTCAGCAGTCACTGGCTCTGGCATTCTCGGACTCGTTCTTGATTCTGTGTTCTTGGAGCCCTATCTCAGCAAGACGAAGGGACTCTGGCAGTGGCGCCATGTTGAGAGTGGCTACTTTCATTTCGTACCCCCAAATCTCAACAAGTTCTATGCCCCGATAGGCAATTACATGGTTTGGCTGTTCTTCCCGATAGTCATGAACTGGCTCCTAGGCGGTCTGCTGTTCATTCTCTCTTACCTATAGCGCGGAGTTGCTGATTCTCTGCTATTCCCAGAACAATGCCTGAGTGTTACGCTAGATACACACACGCTCTTCAGGTCGCGGCCTCCTGTAGTCGTGCGAGAACTCATGTCAGACTCGAGTGTCAAGTGGCTCCTGAAGAACAAGGTTGTCTGCGACTTCAGGGGTTTCCCAATCGGACATATTCGTAAGGTATGGTATGACCAAGCAGAAGGCCCAATGGTGGTTGTCGAACGTCTGTCACCCGCGACCGGCAGCACGACATGGGAGTCTATACCTATGCGAGCCATAGAGAGCGTTACCGAACACGTTCGGCTGAAACCGCCGGTCTTCGCTGAGTAGCGGGTGCGAAGAGGAAAAGCACGCAGCGAAAACAGGAGGCGTCGAGAGCTGACGGCAAGATGTCTCGGGGAAAAGCGCCGGGAAACAGGACGGGCTCATGGCGCCAAGCCAGTTGCCTCTAATGAGAAGGTCCGAAGCTCTAGGTCCTATCCTATCACTGTGAGCGTGTTTACCAGCGGAGGCTGTGTCTTCTGCAAAGAAGCCCTAGCCATGATACGCGAGGTGACCAAGAACCTATCCTATGATGACCTCGGTATAGAAATAGTCGAGCTACCGGTCGACGAGAAGCCAGATCTTGTAAAGTCTTTGGACATATTGGCGGTGCCGACCATCCAGATAGGCAGGAGCCGGGTCGTGGGATTGCCCAATGTTGAGGAACTTGAGAATCTAATGCATGAAGCAGTGCTGGCACGAATTGGCTTCTAGCCGTTGCAGGGTTCCTGGATTACAGTCCGTGGTTGAGAGTATTCTAGGTATAGTGCAGTGCCCTATCAGAATGGCATTCCAAGTATGAGCCATGCGTTCTCCTTCATTACTACTCTACTTGTTTCAACGTTCAAATCAATCATATTGAGCGAGTCCATCAAGTCTGGATACTCGGTATGGTGTTCGGATCCGTAGACAAGATGTCTTACTCCGGCATCTTGAAGGAGCGCATCGAGATAGACGCGAAGAGGTGATTCAACGAGTTTCACGAGAGTGATGGATATATCGAGCCAAAGGTTCCGACGACCCATGAGCGGAAGCAGATTCGGAAATCCAAACAAGCCACCCATGTGAAGTACTATGAACTTGCCATCGGGCCAGAGTGTAGTGACTTTGTCGACAAAGCTGATGGTGTCACCCGTGAGCTCATGGGTGTGGAAGTAGACGGGCAGTTCGTTGTCCACGGCTAGCTGGACAAGAGCATCTACTGCTGGGTCGCTAGGATAGTACATGTTGTCATCAAGGACTAGAGCGACACATCCCTCATCCGTATACTTCTTGAGCCTGCGTCTAGCCGTATCGATTGGCCTTGGCATAACCTCACACGCCGCATAGAGACGATCCGGGTTGATTGCCGCAGCCTGTAGATAGAGGTCTGTACCTGTATAGGGATCCACGGGTGTCAAGACTGCTCGGTCAATGCCAAAAACGTCCATTCGCTGAAGAAGGGTGTCGGTATGTCGTGCGTAGTCATACTCATTCACCTTCTGAATCGACATGCGGTCTGCGCCCAAGTGCGTGTGGATGTCTGTCGTCATACTATGGCTGCTTATGCATTCAGATTGCCTTTTGTGTAAATGGGTCATGTACTGTGGGTCTATCATCATGTCTAAATAGCGTGCGGGGCGCATCTGGTCGAAGTGATTTGAGCGAGGTCAAAGGAGCCAGGAATTTCGAGAAGGTCCTTGAGAGCATATCAGCTGAAATCAATAAGGACCAGTATATGCTGATGGAATATCTTGTCCCTGTGATTGACGGATGCAGGGCCGCTCTGAGGGTGAGCGTTGACAGAGCAAGAGAGCTCCATAACATGCCTGACAGCGAATTCGAGCAGTACCTAGATGGGACAGAGCAGTCCTTCCGTGCATTGACTATCTGCTTCAAGATGACTGATACCGGCGAGGTCTGCTCTATTGAGTTCGAACACGGGAAATCGACAGTATACGATGAATGTGTGGAACCTGATGTTGTTGTGACTTCTGATTTCAATACCATGGCCGATCTGTTTGACGCCGATTCTCACAGACTGCCGACAGAAGTGCTCGGGTCAAAGGTGAGCGTGACTGGCAACGACTCGCTTGAGGTTGTTGAGGTCCTAGGCTTGTTATGCTTCTCTCCTCTTCTGAGGATGGCGCGGTCTGGCATAGACCCTTCTTCCCTCCTAGCCGAAGACGCAGACTCGGCGATTATGGCTGCAGCATCTGGCCTCGTGACTGAGATGGTCAGTAAGTGGGTTGACCTTCAGATTGAAAAATGCTCGGACACTGAGAACCGTTCTAAGGGAAAGGTCAGGCAAGGCCGTGGTAAGGGAAAATGAGTTCCTTAAGCCTGCGTAGCGTGCGCTCAAGGTCCAGACTAACTTCTTCCCTTGTGAAGTACATTTGAACAACCTCGTCTTGATCCCTTATAGCTGCTGGACACTCGTAGTTCAGTTCCTTGCACTTGTCAACGAAGTCCTGTGGTATCTTGCCCGGTACTTTCTCGTCAAGGATTATGGATAGGAACAGTGTCCATAACCTTGCTACGTTGGCCACGTTATAACCCCCACCGCCTGTGGCAAGCCACCCGATATCGCAGATGCTACTCGAGAGGATCCTCAAACGCCTTAGGACGGTCTCATACCCTTTTGTCGTGTAAGTCAGATGCGCTAGAGGATCCAAGTAGTGGCCATCAACTCCCAGCTGAGTCACTAGGAGATTAGGACGGTATGATTCGAATAACGGGACAACAATCTCGTCTAGGACTCGAGTGAGTTCCGGAGTACCTCCGCCAGGCAGCAATGGAATATTCACAGAATACCCAACCCCTTCGCCGGCCCCGGTCTCGTATACGAAACCGGTTCCCGGGAAGAGAGTCTTTCCTGTTTGATGAACTGAAATCGTAAGAACATCCTTGGACCGGTAGAACGCATTCTGGACGCCGTCAGCATGGTGAGCATCGAAATCGAAGTATAGAACGCGGCAGGGCTTCTTCTTCAGCAGATGAAGGATTGAGACGACAATGTCATTGAAGATACAGAAGCCCGATGCCTCGCTTCTCTGCGCGTGATGCAGGCCTCCTGAAATCACGAACGCGTTGGAGGCGCCCTTGATGATTTCTTTCATAGCATCAAGGGTAGCTCCAACATATCTTGCACCAGCATCATACATTTCTGGGAACGAGGGGTTGTCTGCAGTCCCTATCCCGTATCTTGCGTTGATGTAACTATCGTCATGACTTGCAATCACAGCGTCAACGTAGTCGGGGGTATGAAACATCTCAATGTCCTCTCTGGTGGCAGAGGAGGGGACTATCTCGCGGACTTTGTCCAACAAGCCCAACTCCTTGGACAACACGTAAGTGAGCCTAAGCCTCTCCTGTTTAAGCGGATGGTTGTCCGCGAAGTGGTAATTCAGCAGAGAGTCAGAGTATGGGTATACAAGCTTTGCTTTCATGCCGGTCTCCGAGTTAAGAAATGAGTGCTTATGTCTTACTGTCTTGCCTCGCTTGACTTGTCCGTTACGTACTTCGCCGATTAGTCTTACTCTGCTTCCATGTTCAAGTCGACCGCTGGAACCTACAGCTCAGGCGAACTCTCTGATGATGATGCCGATGACTGTACCTAGTAGAGAAGAAAACATGACAAAAAGAAAGTAGACCGTGATTACAGACAATCCGGCTAGGAAGAAGCCACCAACTTCCTCAGGCTGCGATAGAAGGGCAGGACTCACCAAGAAGATCACGAAGATGGCCGAAAAAAACAATGCTGTCAAGACTGCGCCTATCAGCGCACGGCTCGTCTGGTATGCGGTAAGACCTATTGTGATTGCGACAAGTGCGGGAATGCCAAACATGTAGGCGGCATTCTGCGCCAACGCCCCGACAGCGATAGCCGAATAGACACTCGCGTCCGTTATGGCCACAAGGAGGGGGATGAGGAACAAGACCAGCAGATCTCGCCGATTCTCACGCATCGATATTCCTAGGAATTCCACAACGGGACTAGTCTTTCTTGGGGTCGGTCCGGTATCACTAGTGGGGAGCGGTCTCAACAAGCCAATCTTCTCTGACTCATCTTCACGGGACGGCTCAGTCCTATACTTGTCGTCGTCGCTCATTCTCACCCACTTGGCACAGCTCTCCCTGCGTGCTTGGATAAAGCCTTCGCATTGAGCAAGTGCCATCTCTGTTCTCTTGCATAAGGTCAAAGAGACAAGGAATCATACCGACCAAAACTTCTATCTGTTACTGGAAACAGACTTGAATCATAACGGCGGTGAATTCACTTGGCTAGAGGAGAATCACATAGTTCCCAGAAACTAGGCGGGACAGACGCCACAACCAAGAGAAGGAAACTGGATCACATCGAAATATGTCTACAAGAAGATGTGCAAAGCAAAGCCTCCGCCATGTTTGACGATATTCGATTGGTTCACAATGCGTTGCCCGAAATCGACAAAGACGCAATTGACCTCACTACAAGTCTTCTGGGCCTGAAGGCTGGTGCGCCGATAGTAATAGCTGCGATGACCGGAGGTCATCCCGATACGTATGAGGTGAACCGCAGGCTTGCAGAAGCCGCCGAGGAGCTGAAGCTCCCAATAGGTGTCGGAAGTCAAAGGGCTGCAATTGAAGATACTTCGCTAGCATACACGTTTGAAGTGGTAAGAGAAGCGGCGCCCTCGGTCCCAGTAATCGCCAATATCGGTTCTACACACGCCGAACACGCTCCGGAAGCTGTTCAGATGATTGACGCGGATATCCTTGCTGTTCATCTTAACCCCTTGCAAGAGGCTGTACAACCGGAAGGAGAGTGTGATTCATCCGGCGTACTCGACAAGATTGCATCAGTGCTAGATTTGGTTGATGTTCCGGTCATAGTGAAAGAAACAGGAGCTGGCATCTCTTCAACGGTGGCCAAGCAATTGGAGGCCATCGGAGTTGACGGAGTGGACGTGGGAGGACTTGGAGGAACGAGCTGGTCCGCTGTTGAGTATTATCGCGCCCTAAGGGAAAAGAATCATGAAAGAGCCTTCTTGGGTCATGAATACTGGGATTGGGGAATCCCGACGGCTCTGAGCTTGGCTATGGTGGTTTCATCGACTGACCTCAGTGTTATCGCCACAGGTGGCATTAGGACGGGTCTAGACGTCGCGAAGGCTCTGAGCTTGGGCGCTGATGCTGCCGGAGTTGCCTTTCCGCTACTGAAACCCGCCGTGACAGGAAAGACCAGCGACGTCGTGAACGAGCTGACAAAGATAATCGAGAGCTTGAGGGTCGCCATGTACTTGACCGGATGTCAATACGTGGATGATATGCTTGGTCGTCCCGTAATCATACAAGGAAGGTTACGAGAGAATCTCGAGACCCTCGGCATCGACTACTGGAGATACGAGAGAAAGAAAGCGAGAGAGTAGCCACTCTTCACTCTGTAGATGTCGGTTGTGAATCTTCGAGAGCGCCGACTCGTTGGAGGTATCGAGACCGCGTTCTTATTCCGTTCAGCATTTGGACCGCTTCCTCTATCGTGTCCCCGACGGGGATGCCATTCAACTCGAAACCTCGTATGATTATATCGTACTTCTCGAGGTCCGGCACGTAAGAGACAACCGTTCTGTTGTGGCGCTTGACGACCGCCGCAACCTTTGCCCCGATTTGCAGAGAAATGCCGGGCGCGTATGGCAAGAGCAATAAGAGGGCCGCGTCAATGTAGTCGATTGCCAGCATCTTGTCTAGGACGTGTTCAAAATCAGCATCGGTGGCGCTTCCGGTCAGGTCACATGGGTTCCTGAACGAGGCGATATCTTGGTAAGCAGGAGTCATGACTGCTCGCATTGCCTCTTGATCTTCGCTTGAAAACGGGGGAATTTCGAGTCCATAGAGGGCAGCTTCGTCCGTGGCTATCACTCCGTGGCCACCACTCACTGTCAGAGCTCCTACACGCGGGCCCTTCATAGGGATTGGCTCGAAGGAGAAAACCTTTGAACAGGCCATGAGATGGTCCTCGTCACGAGCCTCTATGACTCCGAACTGTCTGAAGGCTGCTGAAGCAACAACCGAACTGCCCCCTAGGGCAGACGTATGACTCATTGTGGCTCTGTGTCCTGCTTCTGATACGCCTCCCTTGTAGACAATTACTGGTTTCTTTGTAGCGTATCTGGCGCAGGCCTCCACAAATTCCCTTCCTTCGTTCTCTCCGAAGCCTTCTAGGTATGCGACTATGACCTTCACATTCTTTTCATGCTCGAAGTGGTGAACGAAGTCTGTTACTTTGGTTTGAGCGGCATTACCAATTGAAACCGCAGCAGCGATCCCCACATCGCGTTTTGAGAATTCTTCCAAGCGTTCAACGAGCCAGCCTCCACTCTGCGATATGATTGCCACGCTTCCCCTTCTGGGTCTTGCAACACGTTCCGAGGGAAGAAAGAACGTGTCAAGGGTATCAGGGACAAAGACGCCAATGCAGTTCGGACCCACGAGGGAAATCTCAAACCTGTTCGCGATATCCACAATCTCCTGCTGCAGCTTGATTCCCTCTTTTGTCTGGGTTTCACTGAAGCCGCCTGAAACGACCACAACTGCTTCTATACCTTTGTTACCGCATTCCTCGAGTACTGAGGGCACCGATATTGCAGGGATGGATATCACGGCAAGATCTATGTCATCAGGAGCTTTGGTGATCGAGGGGTAGACTTGCACACCCTCCACATCGCCGCCCTTGGGGTTGATAGGATAGGTCTTCAGTGCATTCTCAAATGCTAGCTTGCGGAAGATGACGTTTCCAGGAGAAAAGACATTCGAGGTCGAAACACCAATGACTGCCGCGACTCGAGGGTTCAGCAACTTATGAAGGCCGGTCATGACCAATCCTCGCTCACTGTGAAGTTGCGATAGAGCTCGTGGCTTATATGCGATTTGTCTGCGGTGCTTGGACGATGGTCGTTCACAGCTTCATCTGGGAGAGCACTTCTCTGAGTCTAGGCTCAGCAAGTATCGCATGGTGCAGTTTCGAAAGAAGCTTTGTGATTTCGGCGTAGATGACTTGCCGTGCAGGTTCTGTTGCGTGTGTCGCTTCTTGGAGTGCTTCCTCACATCGCTGGTTGATTCTCTTGATAAGTCGTTTCTCTAGCTCAGGTCCTCCCCATCCAAATCCGTCGAAAGCAGTCTGTGCTTCAGAAATCTTGTCTTCGACGTTTGGCATCTGTCCTCTCAGCAACTCATCTAGCCCTGAGAAGTACTTGGCCACCGCACGTTCGAGCCTTTCTGTCTCGCTTGCTTCAAGAGTTGTCTCATGGGCTCGTTTGCTGTATAGGTCTTGGAGCAACCTTGCGCCAGGTGCCTCAGTGAGGAGGGTTTTGATAATCTTGACCATGTATTCAGCAGGCAGCTTGATGGCTTCCTCCATCAATGGCGAATCTGACCGATATCTGTGGAGCTCCCGGTTAGCCTCAAGCCAAAAGACTGGGAGTAGGACATGGCAGCGTTTAGAGTACTGGTCGATGATCTGTTGGGCTTGGCTAACGAGTCCCCATTGGTCGTCTTCAATATCGACTCGCTTGTAGACCTCCTTAGCTTTCGCAACGGCCGTCTCATATAGTGGGAGTGTTGGCTGCGTTTCCACTAGGGGAATCGCGGCTTGGGGATTCGTGGGCATGGCTTGCTGACGGACCGTGGTCTCGTCGAGGAAAGACAGTATTTCCTGCGTCGGATGACGACCCGCTTCAGCCGCCTTGGCTTTCTCAGACAGTTTGGGAAGGAGGCTCTCCAGCTGGGCGAGCCTTTTAGCTATGAGACCCATCATGTCTGCAGTACTCTTGGGAATGCCCTCCATCGACATCGTGTCTTCCATCCATTTCCTTGCGCGCAGAAGTCCCTGAGTCAGAGAGTCAACCCTGTCAGGGTCAACGCTTCCCTCGACCTGAGAGGAGAGTATGAAATGGATGAGTGTAGAATTGAGAGTCTCTATCAAGAGGAGTCTGTCGACAAGTTCGTCCATACGCAGAGGTTCGGTCAATGTGACACCCCCAATCTTACTCTAGTGTGCCGCCTTCCATGTAGTAGCTGAACAGCTCACGGAAGTCATTGATAGCAGTCACAAGTTCCTTTCTTGTCGTTCCCTTTGATCTCATGAACCAGCTCTGCTTCAAGGCAGAGGGTCCGCTGTGCAGATTCACAAGTTGGGTTGCTTCGTTAATGAGCTGAACCAGCCCCGGTATCTTGGGTAATCCCAGCAGAAGCAAGAGCTTCACGATAGGCTCTGGACCTTGGTGCTGAACATAGCATGGTGTAATTGCGGCACCAGGAGCTATGTACTTGTCGAGAGCCTCCTTGATGTGCATCCCATACTCTGCCTTCGAAATATGCCTCGGCCCATCGAAGACGTAGTAGACACTCTCGGCGTTCGGGGTGTCTCCGACGTCAGCGTAAGAGCACTGAGTTACTGCGTAATCAATCATTGTTCGCAGCTGTCTTGGCATGCTGCCTGCATCGGGAATCAGTCCAATATCATTGTAGAGAGCGGGCACAACGACTGGATCCAGCTTCCTTGCATAATCGGCGAGATCTGTTGTTGGAAAGACGTCCTTTTCAGGCTCATAGACTCCCGGTGATAGCATTGCTTCAATCACATCAAGTGCGAGAGGGTTGACGAGTTCCACAAATGCTTGCTCTGTTCGAGTCTCAAGCTCACTGCTTCCGCCATCGACAGTACTCGGAACCATCTGCTCTATTGACTGAACGTTGGCGACATCGACGTCAAGTTCCTTTGCCAAGTAGTCGACACTGTCTCCCCTTCTCCATTGAAGGATTCTCTTGAGCATGGTTCTATTGCTGAGGAGTATTGTAAGATCTGCACCACGTTCCTGTAGCTGAGCTCGAAGAAGTTTCGAGACAGCCCATATCGAGTTGAGAGCTTCACTGGACTGTCCCTCAAATGGCAGCACACCTATGACGTATACGAAGATTCGTCTTCCCTCTTCTTCCTGAAACTTCTGCTTGAGAAGCTCGATGATGGCCGGCGTACCACCACAACCAGTACCACCGCCCAGACTGGTGAATATGCAAAATCCGGAGACTCCTTCGAAGCCCAAGTTTGTGAGCTGGTCGAAGATGATGTCCTTCGATTCCATGACAGCATTATAACCGTCCATGAATCGACCACCGACACCGATTTCGCTTTCTCCATAGAGGAGCGTGTGCTCCTTTGGTATTCCGTATTTCTGACGGACCTTTGTGAGATCTGAGCGGTCCGTATTCAAGAGCAGATATCCACGAACTCGAGAAGGTAACTTCTTGTCTTCGCTAGCTTTCAGGTACGATCCAACTATATTAGAGCCACATTCACCAATCCCAATTGCGAACATCTCCGCAGCTTTACCCAATTCCTCGTCTGCGCCTTTTCCCTTGGTCTTCTGCATTCGCCTATTCTCCTGTAGCTATCCTCTCTTTTCCAACATTGTTGCCACGAGCTCTTTTACAGCCCAAGACAAGTAAGAACTGATATCATCCCTCGAGTAAGTCTCCTTGATCTTCTTGATGGCCTCCTCAACGAACTTCTGCCGCTGGTCAGAGCTAGCACCAGGGCTGAAACCAGCCATGTACATCTTCAGGCTCTTGTGCCATTCATCCATCTTCTCCGCCTTCTCAATCCAACCCTTGCGGAGTTCCTTGATCTGGTTGAAAAGCTTCAGAGCGTCGTCAAGCATACGAGCCGACGCCAAGTCTGACTCCATCTTCTTCATCTTATCAAGTGGGTAGATGAGGTTACTGAAATCTTTCGGATGTTTTTCATACACTCGTTCGATGGTCGAATAGTACTTGCTGCGTTCTTTGAGAGTCTTCTCGTACTCCTGACGGTCCTTGTTCGAAATGCTCTTGATCATTGCTATCATTTGTTCCTGAATATTGGCGAGTGTCAGGCAGACTTCGAGTGACTCATAGACATGCTTTGGTTGCGATGCGAGCTGGTCCGGAACCTTTTCGATGAGGGCCTTGAGATTGCTGACCGAATCTCCCATGCCCTGCTCTTCGAAGGTTGCGATTGCGTTGTTGATTTGAACGTACGCTTCAGAAGCTCGGCTCTTAATCTTCTGCAGAACAACCGGAGAAGTCGTTAGCTTCTGTAATCTGTCAAAGGATTCGGCCGCTCCCTCAAGTTCCTGAGGGGGTTCGGATCTTAGGTCCGCCAAGATCTGAAGTTCCTTGTCGAGATCCACACCTATGCTTCTGGCCTTACTGAATGACGTTTCAAGATCTGTAACCTTGACCATAAGCAGTTCGATGACTTTCGAGGAGATTTTTTGCTCGTAAACCTCAATCATCTTGCGTGCGACCGCAGGTAAGCTGAAGACGGTCTCTGCAACAACACCAATGTTGTTGAGTTCCGCGATTCCCTCTTGTACCTCTGGAGGAATCTCAACACCCGATCCCATCAGCTTTGCAGCTGCAAGTCTGATTTTGACACCAAGTCTGTACCTGAGGTTCTCAAGCGCCTCCTTTGCCATAACCAGAATTGTGTCCTTGATGTTCCTCATCTCAGACCTGATTTCTGCGAATTCCTTGAGTTTCTGCAGTTTCTGCTTGCCCTCCTCCAGCCTCTCAGTGATTGGCACGAATATCTCCGCGTAGACTGGCTTTATTGTCTGGAGGTCCTCGATGATTGCTTCTATCTCCTGATTGCAGGCGTCACGGAACGTGGCCACTCCACTGTCCACGGCTTGCTTAAGTTGACCCAAAGCCTGAAGCAGGTATAACGTGCTTCCGCTTTGCAGTTCTTCGACTTTGGGTGCCTTCTTGCTAAGCTGGGCATAGTCCAGAACACGGTCTGCAGAAGTTGCCAGTTCATTGAACCGTGCTAGGTACGACCGTATCTTCTCGGTGATGAACTTGCGCTGTTCATCCTCCATCGTCCTAGCTTTCAGATAGATCCTTATCATTGCGTCAATATCTGCCTTGTCCAATTGAGACCTTGAGTCGGAAAGGAATTGCTTCACGGCTGGCAAGTCTTTGATGCCCGCATCTGCAGGAACCTCAGCTGCCTTGTCTATTTGTTGTAGAAGATCCTCAGTCCTGTCCTTCAGTGCGATTCTAACCTGGCCTGTCCACTCCGCCATTCTTCCCAGAGACGATAGCAGACTCGAAATATCCAGATTCTCAATTCCTGCGACAGGTGCTTGTGGGATTATGTCTGCGGTAGTAGGGATGCCGCCTTCTACAATCTTGGTCGTCACTTCATGCTTTATGTTGATTATCCTGTCCCTAAGCATGTTGGCCATTTGAGTCCTGACAGACTGAAGTTGATTATCGAGGCTCATCAAAGTTGTCAGATTAGTTGCCTTGCCGGCATCTCTTGCGAGGACACGAAGCTTCTGGCTGAAGTCCATGGGCAGCTCGAGACCGAGCTTTGATGCAGTCTCAACAGAAACAGAGAGAGAATCGATGTCTGAAACAAGGTGGACTGAAAGCATGCGACTAACTTCGTCCTTTCTGCTGTCGAGATAAGTCCGCTCTGCTTTCAGTCTCTCCAAGAGAAGAATCAGATTCATGACTGAGAGGCTGGAAATATCGTCGGTGGATGTAGTCGTAGCAACCTCGCCTGTGTCGATACTGACATGCCTCTGGTAAGTCTCTACAGTGCGCTTGTTTTCGTCGAGTAAGGTCCTGGTCTCTCTAGAGATTTCTTGATGCAAAGCTACAGAGCGCTTGGAGAAGGTCTCGGCAAAGCCATATAGTTTCTGGAAGTCTTCGGGATTACCAGCTGCAATCGATGGAAAACTCAAGGTGGCAATCGCCTTGGCCTCTTCTGGCTTGATTGCTTGCAGTTTGGGTAGGATCGCTATGACATCCCGCTGCTCCTTCTTGAGAAGGTCAGCGAAATCCCTGACAGTCCTCATGAAGTAATCTTGGAGTTCGCTAGCGACTTTCTCAACTTGTGCCTTCACTTTACCCTTCTTCAGCATTCCAGCTGTTGCGGCTTCATTCTCGAGCTTGCTAAAGTTGGCAAAGATGTCATAGAGGTGACGCGTTTGCCTTTCTGTCTGCTCCTCCAGTGAAGGGTTGACTGAAATGAGCATGGCTTTCATTTCTGCGAGCTTGTCGAGCTGTAGACGCCATTGGTGACTATCCAAATGCCTGCCTCCGTGTAGTACGGCTGAAAGTCTGGACTCTGTGTTTATTAAACCAATGTGGGATTAAACCCCGAGTATTCCAATCTCACTGCCTCATATGTCCGTAATCTCGGAAAATCAGAACGGCAGGCAAGGGAAGCTTGGCCTCTGCGTTGAGTGAATGGTCTTACTACATTGGGAGCTAAGAGCGACTAGTGATTTGGGTCGAGAAGATTGCAGCTTTCATGTAAGTGTCTAGCTCGATTAGCTGGCATCTCCGTCATCGAGGTCCCCATCCTCTTCCTCGGATGCAAGGACTTCGCTTCGGACATACTCAAGCCACTCTTCACTCTCTTCCTCAAGCATCGGTTCAATCGAGAACGCGTACTCGGCCGCATCCAAAGCGGAATCGTAGTCATCGTTCAGGAAGTGACAGACTGCATAGTTGTACCATGTTGTTGCCGAGTTTGGATCGAGAAGCAATGCTCTTTCGAAGGCATCCATAGCTTCATCCAACTCCTCGTTGAGCATGAGAGTTATCCCGAGCAACTGCCAGTCGCGTGCGTTTCTGGGACTGAGCCGCAGGCTTTCTTTTAGTGCCTTGATTCCTTCAAGGTCCTCGTTCAGGAGCAGATGGAGGTAGGCTTTGTCCGCCCAAATCCTGCCGGTCCTCGGTGCAAAAACGAGGATATGGTCGAGCGCTTCTATGGCCTTCTTGGGTTGCCTGAGCTCGAGATTGCACACCGCAACTTGCTCCCAAGCCTTCACGTTCGTGGGTTCAACAGACAATCCCCGTTCTAAAGTGGCTATTGCGGCATCGAATCTCCGTTTCCGCATCAGGGCTGCTGCCCTGTCTAGGAATCGTTCGATTCGTGATGAGATAGTGCTGATTTGAACCACTTGGTCGCCGTCTCCTCAGGGCGAGGTCACAAAGGGTGTCTATTCCTCGATTGTCGGGGTCAGGAAATGGAAAGAAAAAGCTTGTTCTGGTAGCAAAAATGTCCGGGTGCATGGACATCCTGTGCGAGCCACGACATCCACCGTCCGGCTGCCTCAGTATGAGCTGAGTGCTGTTAAGGTGTCCATCCAGTCATCTCGATTCTGACTATGTGGCTTAACAGAAGAGCTCCCGGCGTCACAAGTACGAGCGGGTAGCTCGGGGGTAGCAACAGTTCACCGTTGACCCAGCCTGCCACCACTACGACGTTGGTCGTCATGTCACTAAGCAGCTGATCAGATGTGAATGTGACGTTGTTGCCAAGCGAGTCGTGCAAAGTCACATTATATCCCAAGACCGCAAGTGTGGTGTTGAATTCGTAGTGGGGCGTGTTGTTGCCACCGTCGAATGATGCGACTATATCCCATAACGTGGCACCCCAGTACACATCTGGCCCGACTGTGATTGCATGACGATGATGCAAACAGGACGCCATAGAGTAGTAATCGCTGTGAGGCATCCTCCACGATTGCACACCCTGCAGAGTAAGTAACCAGGGCGTAACCTCGTCTATGAGAGTGATGTTTACGACAAGCTTGGCCCACCAAGAGCCGTCGGTTACGTACCCATCCTTGTTGAGTATGGCCATTCTTAGAGGTCCAGAACCGCTTATCAGAGCAGTCCCGTTTGCTTCGTAAGCCACGATGAGCGTACAGTTCACTATTCCGACTGAGCTGCCGTCCGTCTTATTGTATCCTAGGAAACGCCCTTCCACATTAGTCCGGTTGAACACGGTCTCATATGCATCCGAGCCAATCACTCTGAGACTGTAGTTGGCGGGAAGGGTGCCGCTAAGTATCAACAAATCGAGCACTGCGACTCCGGTGTAGTTGGCTATACCTGTGATGTTTCCACTGGATTTTTTGTATCCGCCCCATCCTGAGATTGCAGGCAGGCTCATGAGCTTGCTCATACTGTAGTTTGTCAAGTGGCCTCCGGCCTTGACCGAGAGGACGATGGGCGGCCTGTTTGTGACTTGGATCATATCTACGTTAGAGACACACTTTGGTCCAGCTGCCCCGGTGTAGAAATCTGACTCAAACACGCCTGCCCCGTCTGTATTATTGAAGTAGCCATCTAGTGGGAGGAACATGATTCTGAAGCCATCGGTCCAGGTTGGTACCTCTGTACCATTGTACGAGAACGCCAAGACCATGTCGCCTTGGAGGCTGTATCCGGTTGAGTTGGGGTAGACGTTTAGATAGCTGAAGGTCTGATTGTAACCATCTGTGGCGTTGATGAATACCAGCTGGTTGGTGGCCATGCCGTCGGCAAGCTCGACCAGGTCTGCTATCTTTACTCCCTTATACTCGCCCGATCCGCGAACGTTGCCGTATGAGTTCTGGAAAGACGCATTCCTCGTGATTACATTCATGTTTTTCATATCACTGAGCGTCACGACGTGAATTGACCCGTCACTGCTAACAACTCGCACGGAAGGACCTGTGGACGATGTTGGTTGTTGCATCAGAATAAGAACTGCCGTGGCAGTGCCAGCTATCACGATGACGACTGCTAGTACTGCGTAAAGCTTGGTCTGGCTTGTGCCTGAGCTCACTTGAGAGGCAACCCCCGATATGTTCAGGCGTACCAGTCGACTCTGATAAAAGCATTCCGAAAGCGCACTCCTGACAACTGATTAGAAGATCGACTATGGACAAACAATAAGTGGTGCACGATGCGGATTTCTTGCGGTGCAATAGATGGTAAGCTATAGCGGCTCGGGTGATTCTGTCAAAGACCCTATTGTCATCTCTGACGTCAAGACAGACTTCGAAGCTGTCAAAGCCGAATACGCATACTTGGCCAGACGATTCGGGAGGAAGGGTGTAGACTGGAAGCTCATATTGCAGACGCTGCATAGCTCAGAAGGTAAGCAGATAGACAGCATAGAAGTTGAGCTTTCAGGCGGCAAGCGCTTAACACTGTATTTCGATATCACGAAGTACTTCGGAGTTTTCGGTCAGCGCGACGCTGCAAGTCAGAGCCCCAAAGAGAAGAAGGGGCTCTCTCAATAGGGCATAGGAATACTGCTGAATATCGGCAGTATCCCTAACTCACAGTCGCAATGGCATCTATCTCTATGCCCGAGTCTCTCGGCAGAGCGGCAACTTGTACAGTAGACCTTGCCGGGGGGTTCTTCGAGAACCATTTGGCGTACTCGGTGTTCATCTCTTGGAAATCCTTCATATCACGCAGGAAGACAGTGGTTTTCACGACTTTGTCAAGTGAAGAGCCGGATGCTTCAAGGACTGTCTTGAGGTTCTCAAGGATCTGCTTGGCCTGAGCAGTGATTGAGCCCGTAACGGTCTCTCCCGTCTTTGGATTGATTGCCACTTGTCCTGAGCAGAAGACCAGTCCCTTGACTTTGATGGCTTGAGAATACGGTCCAATTGCTTTTGGCGACTTGTCCGTAAACACGACTTCGCGACTCATTTTGCATCGGAGCAGCCTGTGCTCCGCCAAGTCATTAATGTGACGGTCTTCCACCTACGCTGACTACTTCTTCTTTGAAGGAGCGGAAGGTGCAGCTGCTGCAGGCACGACTCTCGTTCCGGTCTCGCCGTGCAGTGCCTTGGTGATGTTGGGAGGGTCGGTGATTATCGCCAGCTGGCCGCCATTCCTTATGAAGTCGACACATGCTTCGATTTTGGGAAGCATGCTGCCTGCGGCGAAATGACCTTCCTTTATGTATCGTTGGGCCTCACTGACATCCATCCTGTCAATTGCCTTCTGGTTTGGTTTGCCGAAATTGAGGTAGACCTTTTCCACTGCTGTTGAGATGATCAGCGCGTCAGCATTGAGTCCGCTGGCAAGCAATGCAGAAGCTCTGTCTTTATCAATGACTGCCGCTACGCCTTCGAGCTCGCCGTTCGGCTTCCTGATGACCGGGATGCCGCCTCCGCCAACTGCGTAAACAATAATGCCTTGGGCTATCAGATTCTTAATGACTGGCAGTTCGATGATTTCTTTGGGAATCGGAGACGGGACAACCCTGCGCCATCCTCTTCCAGCATCTTCCTTGATTGCCCATCCTTCAGTCTGAGCTCGGGACTTCGCTTCTTGTTCTTCTAGGAAAGAGCCAATTGGCTTGTCGGGGTTCTTGAATGCTGGGTCATCGGTATCGACACGAACAAGCGTGACAACAGTTGAAACTGGCTTCGTCACTCTGCGCTTCTGGAACTCATTGTAAAGTGCTCTCTGAATCATGTAACCGATTGCGCCTTCCGTGTCAGCACCACAGTAGTCGAGGGGAACCTCGTGGAGTTCCTTCCTAGAGAGTTCTGACCTTCTTAGGATGAACCCGACCTGGGGACCATTCCCTGAGGTTATCACAACATCCCAACCCTCTAGAATCATGTCGGCGATGTGTTTGCACGTTTCTGCGCAAGCTGCATACTGGTCTGGCACAGTCTGATGCTGCTTGTCTTTTATCAAAGAGTTGCCACCTATGGCAACTACTGCCCTACGGCCCATCGTTCTCATCTCCCATAAATGGAGAACCAAGCGGTCACTCGTAGGCTAATTAAAGGAAACGGTAAGGCGCCCGGGAGGCGTTAGGCGTCAGGCAAGACCCGACTTGTCATTTGTCCCCTCTTGCCGTTTTGTTTATAGTCAAGGTTCGCGCATTGGCAAGTGTGGCAACGAAATTCGAGCTGAAGCCGGATATATCGGTCGAATCCGTTGAGTCATCAAAGGAAGCAGAGAGTGCAGCCAAGCGTCTCCGCCAGGCAATTCGATATCACAACTACCGGTACTACGTGCTCGACAGCCCTGTCATATCAGACGCTGAATATGACGTCTTGATGTCGACTCTTCAACAGCTTGAACAGAAGTTCCCCACGCTTGTCACACCGGATTCTCCTACGCAGCAAGTGGGAGGCTCTCCGCGGGAAGAGCTTGGTCTTGTCAAGCATCCGATACCAATGCTCAGCCTGAAGACGGTATACACCGAGGATGATGTCTTGGCCTTTGATCAGAACTGCCGCAAAGAGCTGGGGATGGCTGAGGTTGAGTATGTTGCTGAGCCAAAATTCGATGGCTTGGCTGTTGAGCTTACTTACCAGAGCGGACGACTCGCCTTGGCATCGACGCGGGGCGACGGCACAACAGGAGAAGATGTCACGCCAAACGTTAGAACAATGAAAGAGGTCCCTTTGGTTCTGTTGTCCGCTGAAAGCACGGATGTTCCTTCCCGTCTCGTTGTGCGAGGAGAAGTGTTGATGTTCATTGATGGATTCGAGGAACTCAACCGACGACGAACCGAGTCAGGCGACGCGTTGTTTGCCAACCCGAGGAATGCGGCGGCAGGGTCTCTGCGGCAATTGGATCCAAATACAACGGCTCATCGTCCGCTCCACATATTCCTCTATGAGATAGCCGACATATCAGGCAAGGAGATTAAGACCCAGTGGGAGCTTCTGCAGACTCTGCAGAAGTGGGGACTGAAGGTCAATGTTGCGGAATCGAAACTCTGCCACGGAGTCAATGAATTGCTCAGGTACCACCAAGACATGTACGAGAAACGAGACGGGCTCCAGTACGAGATTGACGGCGTTGTGTACAAGATTAACGACCGTCAGTCACGTGAGCGGTTAGGTTTCCGTAGCAGAGATCCTCGTTGGGCAGTCGCGTACAAGTTCAAGCCACGTGAGGCTACCACCAAGCTCCTAGACATTGTAGTCCAAGTAGGAAGAACTGGCAAACTAACGCCGGTGGCTGTGCTGGAGCCAGTCGTTGTGGGCGGAATCGAGATCGGTAGAGCTTCACTCCACAACCAAAGCGAGATTGACCGAAGGGACATTAGAATTGGGGATACAGTTCTGGTGAAGAGAGCGGGCGATGTGATACCTCAGGTCGAAGGACCCGTCGGAGACCAGCGAAGCGGTTCTGAACGGGTATTCCACATGCCCAGCGAATGCCCTGTTTGTGGATCAGAAGTTGTGATGTCCGAGGACAAGAAAACGACAGTGTGCCCAAATATGAATTGCCCGGCACAGCTTCGGGAGCGGCTGATACACTTTGCATCAAAGCAGGGAATGGATATCGAAGGTCTAGGCGAGAAGAGAGTAGAGCAATTGGTAGACGCAGGTCTTGTCACTAGCTTCCATATGTTGTATCAACTGACGAAGCAGAATCTCCTGTCACTAGAAAGGTATGGCGATCTGTCAGCTGAGGGTTTGTTGAGCCAAATCGAGAGTAGTAAGAAGCAGCCTCTGTGGCGATTCCTGAATGCTCTAGGCATTCCTCATGTGGGCGAACACATGGCACAAGTATTGGCCGACAATTTTCAGACGATTGAGAAGCTCATGCATGCATCCGGAGAGGAGCTGCAGTCCGTGAGTCAAGTTGGACCGGAGGTCTCTCGGGCAGTTGTCGAGTTCTTCGCTGACAAACACAACCATACAGAGATAGAGGCTCTCATCAAAGCAGGTCTGCAGCTCGAAGGTGCAACGAAAGCGAAAGGTAGGCAACCTCTCGATGGACTGACCTTTGTTTTCACGGGCACCCTTGAACGCTGGACCAGAGAAGAAGCAGAACAGCTCGTTGCTGGTATGGGGGGACACGCAGCTTCGAGTGTGAGCAACATCACCAACTACGTTGTTGCCGGACCAAGTGCTGGGTCCAAGTTGGCAAAGGCCAAGGCCCTCGGCGTTACCGTCATATCAGAAGAGGATTTCGCTGCAATGATCGAAAAGGTGGCCAAAGGTGGTTCGTGACCCCCAGAAGCGAAAGCGATGAAACCGGAAGGATTCATCGTCGGCGGCGAATCTCCCTGACTGAGCACGCTGCGGTTTGTTGTCCGCACTGCTCTGCGGAAGGAGAAGAGCGATTTGTTTCAAGGCTAAGCTAGATCAGTCCGGCGGCAGTCCAGCCTCGGCGTTTCTCATCCTCCAATACTCGAAGTACTCGGAGTCTATGTCAGGTGGGAATCTGGCCTTCGCTGCTAAACCCTTGTTAAGCTTCTCATGGTTTTGTACGGCCGTCTCTATTCGCTTCATGTCAAGGCGGTCTACAGGCGTCTTGTATATGTCATCTTGAAGCCTGATTATCTCTGGAAAGGTAAGGCCGTGGGCGCCAAACTTGAGTGCAAGTGAGCGATTAACTCTCTCACGTCGCCACCAGTAGGACCTGTCCGAGTAATCCTTTTCTCCTACGTCGAAACCCGGGTAGATGTGGGGCATATCGAAGCTGAACGGCCAAAAGATACTCATGCAGGGACTCGACGAGCCCGTGAACCAATGGGTTGACTCGCTGTCAATGTCTGATATCTGACTCCCCGTTACCGAGAAGCCGTCATCGGGTCCAGCGTGTCGGCAAATGGGTGTTACTTCCTGTTTCCACGGTGTCCAACCTTCCGGATGGCTTCTGAGGAGGGCAGCCAAGTTGAAGAAATCAATCCTGCCATTCATCTGCTGAAGATATTCAGTCGAACAGTGAAGTCTGTCATCACAACGAGTGATGTAGCGTAAGGTCTCGTCTTCGTATGCAGCTGTGAAGTCGAAGTCTTCCTTACTCTCGGTCCAGCCGCTCCGAATCGCATGTTCAATCAGGTCTCTACAGGATAGGTCCCAGTGCGTGTGGATTGTATAGCCATTCGAGATTGACCGCACTGAATCGACTTTCTCTGCGACCCATCTCCTGTTTGAGGTCTCCAGCACCCAAGCCTCGCTCTTGTCCGCTATCAGGAAGCTATTGTGATACTTGTTGACACCCCCAAACTCGTAAATCCCTCCCTGACCATGTTTCTCCAAGAGCGACGTGATCACATCAAGAGCTCCCCGAGAAGTCTTCGCCCGTTCAAGACCCAAACGAAGGAGATCCATGCCCAAGAGTCCAGTATCAGGTACTTGCTCCTTCGAGTAAACCGCCTCGTTGCCAATTGCTACGCCGTGTTCGTTTGCTCCCATTTCTGCGCCCCAAATCCAGTACGGAGATGAGAGGAAGATAGCATACGTTTCCTTAGCTTGAGGGATGCCGATGTATGTACATTTCAGAATCCCGCCCTTATCATGCTGGGCTCTCGGCACATACCTAATCACTTGTGCTTCATTTGGGGGTCTATCACTGTTCTTTCCGAACAATGTCCTTCCATCGCTCGTACAGTTCGGCAGAGCAACAATCGTGTCGCACATGCACGACGCCCCCGGGCTGGTTCACTTTTTCGGCTGCGGTTCGTTGAGCCATTCATCCTCATAATCGACTTCCATATCAGCCGCGTCTGACAAATCCTTCCCGGTCATCGCATCGACTAGCATCTTACTTCTCAGTACGATGTATTTGCTTTTATTGCTTAGTGCAGCGACGAATTCCATTGTTTTCGACATCAACTCAGTCTGCGGAAACACTCTGTCCGCGAGTCCTGTCTGGAGTGCCTCTTGCGCGGAGACCACACGGGTGGTAAGGAGCAGATCCTTCGTCCTAGCTGGACCAACGAGATGCAGTAGATTCGATGCAGCGCCTGCTCCCGGGAAAACTGAGAGCTCGACCTCCGGGAACCTGAACCCAGCGGTCTCAGAACAAAACCTGAAGTCGCAGGCCACAGCGACCATTGCACCGAAGCCAACTGCATATCCGTTTATGGCGGCTATCGTGAAGCAACTCTTGGCTTGTCTTATGAGGCGGGTTGTCTTCTCTAAGAGCTTGAAAAACGAAGTTTTCTCCTGTCCCTTGAGAGATCTTATGGTTTCGAGGTCAAAGCCAGCCGAGAAAGCCTTGTCACCTTCTCCAGTGAAGATAATCGTCGTGATGTTAGGGTCGTTTGTCAGATGACCTACGATTTCACTGAATGAAACAAGCATTTGCTTTGTGACAGAATTCAGTTTCTCAGGCCTACAAATCGTTACAGTCGCCACGGGCTCGGCCCTGTCAACCTTGATTTCTCCGATTGACTGCGTCACGAGCTAATGGCCGGTGATACGAACATAAATGCTTTCAGGGTCGCTTCTCCGCTTTCTTCTCGCCCTGAGTCTTGCTCTCGTAATCTTCAATCGCCTTTTGAAGAGCCTCGGCCGCAAGATTGCTGCAGTGCATTTTGTGAGGAGGCAGGCCATCAAGCGCGTCAGCTACCATCTTCCTAGTGATGGTTTTTGCTTCTTCAATTGTCATGCCCATTGCCATTTGCGTGGTCATTGATGAGGTGGCTATGGCTGCAACGCATCCGAAGGTCTCGACCTTGATGTCGACAATCTTGTCATCCTTGACTTTTATGAAGAGCCTGAGCATGTCGCCACATACTGGATTACCCACTGTTCCCACACCATCAGCATCATCGATCCGACCCATGTTCTGCGGGTTCTTGAATTCCCGCATGACCTTGTCAGTGTACGTTTCTATTCCTCCAGTAGCTCACACCAAAGCGACTCGGCAATTCCTAGACAGTGACTTCACAAATCGCTACCCTAAACTCTGGTCGTCGTCCGAGGAGCTTTCCTGTTCTTCATGTTTGGCCTCGGACTTGGCCATGAAGTATTCACCCCTCTTGAGCGGGCTGAATTGACGTAAACGGTTAACTATCGGTACTAGCGCCTCGACAAACCCATCAATCTGCTCCTTTGTGTTGAAGCGGGATAATGAGACTCTCACTGACCCGTGAGCGATTTCAGGTCTCAAACCGATTGCTTTCAGCACGTGACTCCCCTGAAGAGTCTTCGAAGAGCATGCGGAGCCCGTTGAGATTGCGTACCCATCCATATCGAGTTCGACGAGCATAGATTCTCCCTCGATTTGTTCCACAACCATGCTGAACAGATTTGGTAGCCTCTTCACCGGATGTCCTGTGACTCTATAATCTTCAAGAGTGGTACTCATCTTCTGCTCTACGTAATGCCTCAACGAAAGCAGATTGTCCGACTCGTCTTTTCCCCATATCTTCACGGCCTCTGCGAAGCCAACAGCTCCGGGGATGTTCTGGACTCCCGGTCTGAGTCTTCGCTCCTCGTCCCCGCCCTCCATGATCCTCTCAACTCTCGTGCCCTTCCTCACGAAAAGCGCACCAATTCCTTTGGGACCATGAATCACATGAGCGTCCATTGTCATCAGATTGATTGGAACTGCCTGTATGTCGACTGGTATTTTCAGGTAGCTCTGAGTAGCGTCGGTATGAAAGATCACACCACGGGCTGAGGTCATACGTGCTATTTCTTCGATTGGCTGAACTGTTCCTATCTCACCGTTAGCGTGTTGAATTGATACAAGAATCGTGTCCTTTCTAATCTTCTTCTTCAGCTGACCGACATCTACAAGGCCGTTTTCATCCACGTCCAGGATGTCGAGTTCAAACCCGTCCTTCTCAAGAGCCTTACAGGCCTGCAGCACTGACATGACTTCAATGGAGCTTGTGATTATGTGCTTCCCATGGTCCTTGTTGGCCAGAGCGGCGCCCTGAATAGCCAAGTTGTTCGACTCAGTTTGCCCTGACGTGAAGACAATTGTCAATGGATCTGCATTGATGGATTCAGCAATAACCTTCCTCGCATTCTCGAGTCCTTTCATGGCTGCAACGTCACGGGAATGGCCAAGTTCCATCCCTGCGGTTCCGTAACTTTCCCTGAAGTAGGGTAACATCGCTTCTATGACTCGCTCATCCACTCTTGTGGAGCTGGCATTGTCGAGAAAAGCCAAGTTATCTTCCTCCGTCTTTGCATGCTCGACACTCCTCCTCCACTTGTTTGCACTGTCCTCGGTGGACATCGCACATGATTCCTGCGTCTCTCATGGCTTTGATGAGTCGATTTACTTCCTTCGTCATGAGTTGGTATACGTATTTGTCCGGCTGTCTAGCCTGCCACGCCTTTATCATGGAGTCGACTGATTTCTCAATTTCTGGGATGAAAGAACT
>Ga0153915_10001190_pt1 | contig 24062 bp, 15 predicted proteins | sample Opewatmetagenome_2_FD_107003 | JGI IMG/M metagenome (GOLD analysis project Ga0153915, IMG submission 107003) | Freshwater wetland microbial communities from Ohio, USA - Open water 3 Core 3 Depth 3 metaG | ecosystem: Environmental > Aquatic > Freshwater > Wetlands | place: USA: Ohio, Lake Erie...
TGCAACTATAAAAGCATTCGATAAAACTTTTTCTGATCCGACGGAAAGTTCGGAAATATTCAGCCAAACCTTCGAAAATATATCGAAGATGAATATTGAAGCCGAAATCAAAAATGAGATATGTTATTATTTAAATTTATTTAACGGATTCAGTCAATTAGCGATGGATTTACCGGAGAAAGCCGAATTTTATTTTTCCGGAGCGTTGATTCATAAGCAGGACGGTATAAATGCCAAGTTTTATTTGGCGTTATCGGATGTAAAACAATTAAATTCCGATTCAGCCATGAAAAGAATTGTCGATTTGTATGATGCAGACCTTGACCGAATTAGATATTCACTCGAACAAAACGATGTGAATTTATTTATCGTGCTTTGCGAATTCAATATTATTCAAAATATTTTTGCATTTGAAGAATTTAAGAGAATGGTTGTAGATATACAGCAGGAAATAACTCATCGTGTTGCCCAGTCAGAGGTAATTTTACATTTTTTAAAAAACAAACTGTTAGACTTTAATCACATTGATCATGTTATACCTAAAGAAGAATTGCATAATTTATCCATGCAAACAATCGATTTGATTATTCTAAAATATACGGGCTCTAAAAACTTAGCTTTTCTTTCCTCACTTCCTCTTATCGAAGAAAAATATTTTACAACGATTGGCGATATGATTGCAAAAATAGAAGAAGGTTATGAAAAGCAAATTCAGGAAAAACTAAATACTTTTAGCATAATGATTAATGAATGCGAAATTGCAATACAGCAACTGAATAAGGATATTGAATCATCAAAGACAAATGTCAAAATTAAAATTGAAAAGATGCTCGGAGAATCTAAACGTAGAAACGAACGTTTCCAAACTGAATGCGAAGATAAAATAAAGAATATAGATCAGCAGCCAAATCTAAATCCCATAATGACATTTAAAAGCGGGATGACCTATAATTTATTTTTTGCCGTTATTGTCCTTCTTGTTGTTGGTTTTGCAAGTTACTCTAATAACAATCAAATTGCGGAAATATCAAATTTCCGAAGTATGTTCACTTCAGTAATTTTAACAGGAGCTAAATGGGGCATAATTTCTTTTATTATTGGAATTGTATTTGCGGCCATTCAATCCGGCTCAACAGTTATGGAAAGGAATTACCGCAAACAAGCTCTTGTACGGAAATTGGAAAGTATAAATGAAACCAAAGCAGCCGAAGTAGCGGTTATACGTAAAGAAGGCGAAGAACTTGAACAGAAAATGGTTGAAAGAATTAAGGAAAGAATTCAGTATCATGAAAACCGTATTGTTGATCTTCAAACACAAAAAGAAAAAGGAGCCGATGAATTACGGAATTCCTTTAAGGAACAGCTCGATGACGACACAAAGTTGTTAAGAGAACTGATAAAAACATAACCCACCTCCTGGCTAATAATAGCCAACCTGATAATATGCTCCTTGTCTCTTATGTAAAAACCGCTCAAAATTAAAAAAATAGTATTGGTATGAATTTGGCACTTATATGTCGAATAAATGTAATTAAACCGATATTATATAATGATTTCTATTCAGATTAAAACAAAAGTAATAGAGGAATTCTTACTTTGTCTTTTACCGGCGATAAGATTTTCTTTGTTAAAAAAGAAACATTTGTTTGTAACAAAGCTTAGAGATTTTGTTCGGTAAATACAAAAATAGAATCCACAGTATGGATATAAAAAAGGTCATTTGAATATGGAGCCAATATATTTAACTCAACCATATTTGCCTCCGCTTGAAAATTTTTTGCCGTATCTGGAAAAAATTTGGAAATCTAAATGGTTGACAAACAACGGTGATTTTCATAAGCAATTTGAAAAAGAGTTGGTTGATTATCTGGGTGTTAAACATATTTCGTTATTTACTAATGGTACTTTGGCAATTATTACCGCATTGCAGGCATTAAAAATTACAGGCGAAGTAATTACTACTCCATTTAGTTTTGTTGCAACAACTCATTCTTTATGGTGGAATAATATAAAACCGGTTTTCGTTGATATTGAACCTGACACATTTAATTTGGATCCTGAAAAAATTGAAGCGGCAATAACTCCTCAAACTACTGCAATACTTCCGGTACATGTTTACGGCAATCCGTGTAACGTAAACAGAATTCAAGAAATTGCAGATATATACGGACTCAAAGTTATTTACGATGCATGCCATGCGTTCGGGGTAAAGTTGAATGGTGAATCGATTCTAAATTTTGGAGATATGTCCGTATTAAGTTTTCATGCTACAAAGGTATTCACAACTTTTGAAGGCGGGGCAATAATTTGTAAAGATGAAGCGACGAAGAAGAGAATTGATTATCTAAAGAATTTTGGATTTGCCGGAGAAACAACTGTTGTAGCTCCGGGTATTAATGCAAAGATGAATGAATTCCAGGCTGCATTGGGAGTTCTGCAATTGAAATACGTTGATGAAGCAATAGAACGAAGAAAACGAGTAGCAGAACTATACAAAGGAAAATTGCAGCACGTGGAAGGAATCAGTTTTCTGGATGATATTGAAGGTGTTAAACATTCATACTCATATTTTCCGATTTTAATTGACGAAAAAAAATTTGGTGTCAGTCGCGATGAAGTTTATGCAGAATTGAAAAAGAACAATATTATGGTACGCCGCTATTTCTATCCGCTGATAAGTCAATTCCCAACATACAAAGGATTAGATTCTGCCAGGCCTGAAAACCTTCCAGTTGCAGAAGAGGTTACGAAAAAAGTTTTGTGCTTGCCGATTTACCCGGAATTAAACGTCACCGATATTAAAAGTGTTGTTGATATTCTTAAAAAAAAAGGTTGAGGCATGGCATTAGAAGTATTATATACGGTGAATAATATTAGAATCGAAGAGTTATGAAGAGTTTTTTAGAATGGAAATTATTGTGATGCAACCTTCTCCGTTTTTATCAAGTTCGATTTCTTCGGAACTAATTTCGGGATGGATTTCCTTAAGGATTATTAGTGAATAAGATTAAACAAAATAAAGGATTTCTACTCTTTAGTGGTTACAACCTTAGAGCAATTATTGCATTTTGCAGGGAGCTGACTAATTACGATATACCTTTTTTTATTATCGCGGCAGATATAAATGATTTGATTTATTCTTCAGCTTATTCTTCAAAGGTTTTTATATATAGAAAATCTAAAAGACTAATATGGGAAGAAATTAATAGCATAATTAAATATCTTTTGCAAGAAAGTGGAATCGAACATTTGGTGATCGCTCCAACTTCAGAATTCTTGAATCAGTTTCTGCTCGAGAATAGAGCGAATTTTGAAAAAATTAATTGTTCTGTACCACTTGTTCCCATGGAATTGTACCAATTAATTACCAATAAATATTCTTTTAGTGAATTATGCGTTGAAAATGGGATTAAAATTCCAGTTAAATACAAGCCTTTGGAAGAATTACGGTTTCCATGTGTAGCCAAGCCGCAAAAGAATATTGGAAACGAACATAAAACACTTTACCCTTATTTAATTTATACTGAAAAAGAATATCGACGATTTCTCGAAAAGGAAAAACCGGATGAATATTACTTTGAAGAGTATATAGAAGGCGACAGCTATTATTTATTAATGTATTTATCACAAAATGGTGGCACAATAAAATATTCGCAAAAAAATATATTGCAACAAGCTGATGGTAAATCTATAGTATTGGCTTTGCCTGCCGAAATACATCTAGATTCGAAATTTGAAATATTTGAAACTATGTTGAGAAAACATGCTTTCTACGGAATAATAATGATAGAAGTAAGATTGAATAATAATAATGTGGTTGTAATTGAAGCTAATCCGAGATTGTGGGGACCTTCTCAACTTTTTGTAGATAATTCTATTGGTATATTTCCGCAATTTATTAACGATACTATCGGAATTGATAATGATATAATAAGAGAACAGAAAAAAACTTTTTCTAAGAAGAATTATTTGTGGTTTAACGGAATTGTAGAAATGTTGTTAAAAAGGAAACAAGTAATTAAACTATGCGCAAAGACTACATGGCTGCCTTTTCTTGCAATCGCCAACCTGGGTAATGATGTTTATTTGAGGAGCGACACTATATATGTTTTCTTTAAAGAACTGTTTGGATTAATTAAAAAGGAATTAATACATGGAAAAGGATGAGCTAAAGAGAAAACTGAATTCACTTTATAATGATTCTTCAAAACATTCCAATTATCAAAATATTCCTGGTTTTGTTAGCGAGGCATTAGATTATAATGCTGTTATCAACGAGGAATGGAGAGGGGACACTTCAAGATACAAATATCTTCTTAACGAGTTGTATCTAATAGATGGATACAAAGTCTGTGACTTAGGTGCAAATACCGGGTTTTTCTCACTATCGCTCTCGGGAAAATTCCCCAATATAAAAGTCACTGCACTTGAAGGTAATGAAAACCATGTCGATTTTATTCAGACAGTAAAGGACTATTTCGGAATAAACAATTTAATGATTGAACGTGCTTATGTAGATTTTGATGGCTTAGAAAAACTGCAGAGCTACGATATTATGTTGAATCTGAATGTATTGCATCACGCCGGTGTAGATTTCGATAAGCAATTAGTGAGTTTAAATACATTTACCGAATATGCTGTAAAATATTTTGAAAAACTGAGGACCGTAACTCATACTATGATATTCCAGATGGGATTTAACCACGGCGGTAATAAAAAAACGCCTATAGTTGAATTATCAAATGATATCGGCAAATTTCTTTTTGTCTGTAATATATGTAGAAAATCGGGGTGGGAACCAATCAATGTTGCTTATATCAATAGGGATAATGAAGGTAAATTAGAATACAAAAATGCGCCAATACAACTAGTGGAAGATGTTTGGAAAAGCGGCAACACCATTTCCGAATTTGAAGAATACATTAACCAATTGAATCTTGCTTCATACAGCGAGTTTTATCGAAGACCTATTTTTGTTTTGGAACGGAGTGAGAAATGAAATGGATTAAAAAAGGCCTTATTTATTCTGTTGAGAATATTGATGAGTGGCGTTTTAGCCATTGTCATAAGCCTACACCGCTAATAATTGATGACGATACGATAAGAATATTTTTTGGTGTGAGAGATAAAGATAACCACACAAGAACTACATTTATTGACCTTGATGTTCATAACATCTCGAAGGTAAAATACATTCACGATAAACCCGTGCTGGATCTCGGGAAGATAGGAACATTTGACGATAGTGGAGCGAATGTTTCAGCAATTGTCAAAAACAATGATTTGATATATATGTATTATATTGGATGGAACCCAAGTACGACAGTTCACACTAGGAACTCAATAGGTATAGCTGTAAGTAGAGATAGTGGAGTTACGTTTGAAAGACTATTTGATGGGCCAATATTGGATAGAAATAGGTTTGAACCGTACTACACGGGTGCTGTTGATGTTATCCAAGAAAATGGTAAATGGAAAATGTGGTACACGTCCGGAACGCAATGGAAAATTATAAAGCAGAAACCCGAGATTTGTTATCACATAAAATATGCCGAATCCGAAAATGGAATTGATTGGTACAGACCTGATATTAGCTGTATTCTACCTCAAGATGAGTTTGAAGCAACCGCTAGACCTTCGGTTATTAAGGAAGATGATATATATAAAATGTGGTATAGCAGACGTTTCATAGATAACTTCAGAACCGACAAAAATAAAAACTATAGAGCTGGTTATGCGGAATCAAAGGATGGAATTAACTGGAAAAGATTAGATGATTTTGCGGGAATAGATATATCTTCTGAAGGATGGGACTCGGAAGCTATAGCTTATCCGTATGTAACAAAACATCACGAAAAACTAATAATGTTTTATAATGGAAATGGATTTGGCAAAACTGGATTTGGATATGCTGAAAAATGTTATAGTGGCGTTGTTCGTTGATGAGATTTGTATAGCATTAGAATTGATAGGTGATAATTGATCAATATAAAGTTTTCTAATTGTAGCGAGAAAGTTAATAATGCAAAATTCTAAAAAGTACATAATATGGGCTCCGTCATTTCAATCGAATGTAGGCGGGATTACAGTATTGCATAAGCTTTGTGATATGATTAATAAAAAGGGATATGAAGCATACCTTTGGCCGGCTGATGATGATTTCGGCACTTTTCAGACATGCTTAAAATACAATACCCCATTGGCAAAGCGAGAATTTGTTACCGATGCGATAGTTATTTATCCAGAAGTGGCTTTTGGAAATCCGCTGAATGCCAAAAATGTGGTAAGGTGGTTGCTTAATAAACCAGGTGTTGCCGGCGGAGATGGCATCTTCGGCAAGGATGATATGATTTTTTATTTCTCCAACGCTTTTTGTAAAAGTGGTACTGAATGTCGTTACCTACAATTGTTGGAATTACATAACGAATTGTTTTCAAATTATAACTTGCCGAAATTTGGAAGTTGTTATGTAAAAAGAAAAGGACATCTAAAGGAACTTGCTCACGACGTTAGTAATTCAATTGAAATAGTAGAGACTAGTCCTTCATTAGAATTAGCTGAGTTATTTAACAAAAAAGAATATTTCTATAGTTATGACGAAGCTACTTTCCTTTCGCTACAAGCGGCAATGTGTGGTTGTGTCAGTGTTATTATTCCTAGAGCAGGGCTTTCTGCTAAAGAATGGTATAAAATGTCGCCTACCCGTAAATATGGCATTTCTTATGGTTACGAGGATATAGATCACGCACGTTCAACAATGGACAAAGTAAAACCTCATTTGGAATACTTACAAAGTATGTCGGAATTGATGCTTGATGATTTCATAGAAACAACACAAAAATGCGCTGAGCTAAATATTACTACTGGGGAATACGATGCCAAGGTAGTAAATCTGCAAGGCCTCAAAAGGCAGATAAAAATACAAACGCTGTATAATAATTTATTCATAGTAAAAAAATTATTAACGCGAGCAACCAAAATTAATCCTAACGACAAAGAAGTAAAGGAAAGTAAGAAACTTCTTGACGAAAACCGAAAAAAGCTTGAAGCTGAAAGCAAACACGTGCTGAATTTTGAACCATCTAATGCGATGGCCTTAAATGATATCTCAACAGCGGAGTTATTGGAGGAAAAATATCAGGAAGCATTAGTACATATAAAGGAAGTATTAAATATTGACAAGGACAACAAAACAGCCATAAGTAATTTAGTTTATCTTAGAGATAGAGTGGACGAATTAAAACAGTCAAAAGGATTGGGCGCATCGACACCGGTAAATAAACCAATAACCGAGAGAGATGTTTTACTTGAAGCTGAAAAACTAATAGAATCTAAAAAATATGATAAAGCTGAAGAACAATTAAACAAAATACTACAGTGGAACAGTAAGAATATTGATGCTCTGAACGATCTGGCAGTGGTTAGCATTTTAGAACAGAATTATTCTAAAGCACAAAATATAATTGAATATATATTTAGGATTGAGCCCAATAACGAAGTGGCTCAGGAGAACTACAAATATTTGGTCGAAAATAAACTAATCGCAATGCCTCCGCCGAGAGGTATTGCTTTAAATTATATGTCGCATATAGGACAGGACGCTTGGGTAGCAGAATGTATGCAATATAAGAAAGGCGGATTTTTCCTGGATTTTGGGGCGTTTGATGGTAAGACTATCAGCAACACTTATATGCTTGAAAAAGATTTAGAATGGAAAGGAATATGCGTGGAACCAAATCCCAGATACTTTAATTTGCTTTGCGAAAGAAGAAATGTAATTACAGTCAATGTTGCTTTGTGGCCAGTCAGCAGACAATCTCTTCGTTTTGTAGATGCACACGGATTAAGCGGCCTTGAAGAATTTGCCGACAAAGACTGTATGGCTGAAACTAGAAATAAAATCAAAAAGGATGTTATAGAAGTAGATACGATTAGTCCCAATGAATTGCTTAAACGCTTTAATGCCCCTCGGTTGATTGAATTTATGTCGCTTGATGTGGAAGGATGCGAATTCGAAATATTAAGTGCTATTGATCTTTCCTATTATTCGATTGCTTTGATGGCAATTGAGCATAACCACGATAAAGCAAGGCAAAAACAATATAGAGAGTATCTTGCGGGTTACGGATATGAATATGTCCAAAATAGAAATGATGACTGGTTCTTCCATCGGGCTCACTTAGCGGCATGTCTTCCTGAGGGGGGCGGAAATGTTGATCCGGTAGCTATAGCTAATAGACTATATGACACATATCCAATTAAAGAATAGCCCGGATACTAACTTTATAGTATTAATGAAATACAAAATAGAGATTTAATAATGTTATATAAAGAATTAATAAAACAAATAAAGCTGTTAATTAATAGTAATTTAATCAAAGTAATTAGCTTTGATATTTTCGATACAATATTGGCGCGACCTGTATATGCCCCGACGGATATATTTTACTTATTGAAAGAAAAAGCAAAAGCAATTCTTAATGATAATGCTGTTGATTTTTATCAAATACGCCTTACCGCAGAAAGCGAAGCTCGCAAACAATTAAATAAAAAAAATCCAAATTACGGTGAGATAACCTTAAGCCAAATCTATGATTTTATTGCAGGCAAATATAATATCGATGGAGACGCAAAGAACAAGTTAAAACAAGCTGAGATTGATATTGAAACTAAATTGCTCAGGACAAGAAAATTTGCAAAAGAAATTTTTGATTTCGCCGTTGATTCCGGGAAGAAGGTAATCCTAGTTTCCGATTTTTATTTTGAAAAGGAAATTCTTGAAAATGTCCTCTTTGCAAATGGAATAATAAATTATAAACGTTTATATGTTTCTTCTGATCTGAAAAAGAGGAAGGATACCGGTGAATTATATAAAGCGGTTCTCAAAGAGGAAAACATTGAAGCATGGGAATTACTCCATATCGGAGATAATTATAACTCGGATGTTATTTGTGCTTTGGACGCCGGTGTCGTTGCATTTCACCTTCCTAATAATTCCGAAATATTTTGTTCTCGCGAAGGAGTTTATAAAGATATTTGGGAAGTGGCTAAATCTTTTTCACCTTCGGAAAAAATTCTATTCGGGACTTGCATAAATAAAGTTGCGGATGATTTAATTGAAAATCCACATTTGTTTGATACTTTCTCCAGTAAATTTATGCTCGGTTATTTCGGCCTCGGTCCTTTTGTGTTTTCGTTGGCTCATTATATTTTAAAAAGCGAAGCTATTCAGAATAACTATACACACATAAATTTTGCCTCCCGGGACGGTTACTTACCTAAGATAATCTACGATTTGTTGCGGGAAGGAAATAATAAATACCTTGAAAGTAAATATATATATTGCGGCAGGCAAGCTTATGATATCTCAAAATACGATGGTGATGTTTTTAGCTATTTATCGAATAAAACAAATCATATGGGAAAGTACACCCTAGTGAATCTTTTTGATGCCCTTGTTGAAAAAGATTTTTTACAGAATAAATATTCACAGAAATGGCTCGATAACACTTATTTCGATACTGATAAAAAGAATGGATTTCCTAAGCTTACATCGATAGTAACAAAACATCAAAAAGAAATTAAAAAAATACTGGATCAGCGAAAGAAAGTAACAGAGGATTATTATAAGTCCGAAATACAACTTAACCAAGACAAACGGGCATTGATTTTTGATACAGGGTATTCAGGTAGTATCTCAGAAGGAATTGGTCCTTTAATAAATGGTTTTATTGATAAGTTATATTTATGGCAAACAAAGAAAAATGAAATAGCAGACAAAAAAAATAATACTAAATCATTTGTCCTGTGTGGTTATCAAGATGAAAAAAACGAGCGTCCTTCAGTATTCCTTGCGATAGAAGAACTATTTTCTCCGTTGGAAAATGCGTGTATTGGTTTTGAAAAAGATGAAAATAATAACATAGTGTCATGTTTCAAAAACAATGAAGATTTTTCGCAGAACATGTGCGAAAGTCTTGTAGAAATACAGAATGGTGTTATTTCTTTTGCCAATGATATCATATCAATAATGGGCGGGTATTTATATGATCTTGAATTGACCTCAATACATAAGTTGCTAGAATCTCTATATTTAACATTTTCTTCGCCAACAGATAATAGCATACATCTTCTCGACGATATCATTTTTAATGATAACTATTCGCGTAGTGAGCAAGTTTCGTTGACAACAAAAATTGAAGAGAAGAATAGTGATTATTTTCATCGGACAAAATTTCTTGACGAGCGTTTAATATCCAGTTCCGAAGGCGAATGCTTAATAGAAAATGATTTGAAAATCGGTGTCCATTTACATCTTTATAATGTTGATTATTCATCGTTATATGTGAAACATTTGATGGATGCACCTTATAGATTAAATCTGTTTATTTCAGTCATTAATGAAAAAAACAAAAAAATCGCCGAATGTTATTTCAACAGCAAAACCATACCAAAAGCAGAACAGATAATCATTAAAGTATTTCAGAACCGAGGGCGCGATGTTGCTCCTTGGCTTGTGGGTTTCAAAGAAGAACTAAAACAGTGTGATGTTGTTTGCCATATTCATACAAAAAAATCTGTGCATTTTGCTTGGGGAAATAGTTGGAACGATTACCTTACCGATAATTTAATTTCGCCCATAGCATTCAAAGAAATAATAAATAGGTTTAATCGTCAAAAAGATCTTGGCGTTGTTTTTCCACCTATCTACAAAGGTATTTACAAATTTTGGATTAAAAACTCCTTTTCCCATATGGGAATAAAAAATTTGCTGGATGTCTGCAAAGATGTACTTCAAAAGATGAAAATCAATAAAGTACTGGACCGAAGCAGCATTTACTTTTCTGTAGGCAATATGTTTTGGTACCGACGCGAAGCGTTAGTTCCGCTGTTGAATTTGGATCTTGTTTATGAAGATTTTCCCCCTGAACCGATTCCCGTAGACGGTACAATAGCACATGCTATTGAAAGATTGCATACAATTGTTGCGGAACACCAAGGATATAAAACAATTTCTTATTTAAAACAAGAATACCTTGTTAACGAATTCCACAATAATGTATTGGTTAATCCTTTTGATGTAGATGATTATAAGGAAAAAATTAAAGATATCTATACAGACTTTTTGTATCTGTACCTTGAACAAAAAAAATATTTTGATTCGGTTCTACTTTCTCTAAGAATTTATAGGGAAAACTCCATCACGACTTACGTGCAAAAAAGTACTCTTCAGATTCAAAACTTGGTAAGAGAAAAAATAAAACAGGACGGTTGGACTCAAGTCCAAAGAGAAGATTTGTTAAAAGAAATTGATAAGTGCATTAAGAAAAGAGATAATGGCTCGGCAAAAAATATGTTACATGCTTTGCTGAACTACGAACCCATGCATGTTGAAGCGCTTAAAAAATTAATGGATATAAGTATTCAGGAAAAAAATATTTTCTTTGCGGCTGAATTGAATAATCTAATTGTATCAATTTCACCTAATCTAAAGGCATTAGAAACAAAAAGAATGCTTAGGGGATTAGTTAAGGAATTTATGCAAAAGAAAGCTGACGAAACAAATACCGCGGTAGTAGTTTCGGAAGAAGCAATAATTCCCGAAAATGTAAAAGTCGATGATACGCTTGTAAGCATTGTTATAGTCACTTACAATCAATATGAATATACAAAAAAATGTTTGGATAGCATAAAAGAATTCACAAACGAGAATTATGAAATAATTGTTGTGGATAATAATTCTAAAGATGGAACCCCGGATAAAATAAAAAATGATTTTCCTGAAATTAAGCTTATTGAGAATGCCGAGAACAAAGGTTTCCCTTTAGCCGCCAATCAGGGTATAAAAGAAGGACAAGGCGAATATTATCTGCTGTTAAACAACGATACGATTGTGACTCAAAACTGGCTTGAAAGAATGGTCGAAGTTGCGGAGTTAAATCTGGAGATAGGAATTGTTGGCCCAGTATCAAACATTGTAAGCGGCGTTCAGATAGATAAAAACGCAAAGTACAATTCGATTGAAGAAATGCACAAATACGCTGCTAAAAATAAAAAGGAGAATGCCGGTAAGTATTTCGAATTTCCGCGTGTTGCTTTCCTATGCACCTTAATCAAACGAGAGGTGGTAGAGAAAATAGGAGGACTTGATGAAAGATTCTCGCCCGGCAATTTTGAAGATGATGATTTTTGTTTACGTGCACAATTAGCCGGTTATAAAACCGTGGTTGCGCAGGATGTTTTTATTCATCATTATGGCTCGAAAAGTTTTAAAGCAAACGGTATTGAAGAATACGCGAAACGGCTTGACCTTAACAAGCAGATATTCATTGAGAAATGGGGAGCTGATCCCGAAGAAATATGGCTTAAAGGAAAAACATTTAAAAGAAGAAATCCGGCTGTACCGATTGATACAAACCCATTTGTTGAAAACATGAAACGGGCGATGATTTATTTGTCTGATAAAGATTTGCAGGAAGCTCTAATTTGTCTTCGCGAAGCAATTGATAATTTCGATACATATACAAGAGTAGGTTTTGAACAGCTAGAATTGGTTGACATATTAAATTTGGCCGGCAATGCATCGTTAATGAGTGGAGATTATAAAAAAGCACAGGAATATTTTGGCAAGGAATTACACCTGAGTCCTTCATCATCACGCGCATGTCATGGTCTTGCTGAAGTCTTTTTCGCGTCTGAAATGTATGAAGAATCTAAAACTATGTTCGAGTGGGCAGTTAAAAATGATTCCTCGAATACAAAAGCGCTGGAAGGATTGAAAAAAATAAATACAATTTTAAAACTGGAAGAAGAGCACAACTCGCTTGAAAGAAAAAACTAACATAACGTACAATCAGGCGGATGATTTCCCAATCGCGATAAGATTTTTCGAAGAGGGAAGAATTCCGGCTGCTGAAAAAACTCTTAAGGATATTATAAGAAAAAATCCTTACGATACCGACGCGCTTTTATTTCTCGGTGGAATATATTTAAGCGAAGGGAGTTACGACAAAGCCGAAAGATGTTATAAAAAAATAATATCGTTGGTTGAAGATCATCCGACGGCAAATTACAATATTGCTTTTGTGCTTCATAAATCAGATAGATTGTACGAAGCCGAAGAGTATTACAAAAAGACCCTTCTAATAAATCCCAACCATATTGATGCTCTGCATAATCTCGGTGATTTGTACACTGCCCTTGGCAAAAATGAAGATGCGTTGAATTATTATAACGAAGTTATAAAACTTAACAGCGGAAGATCGAAAACCCTCGTCAATATTGCAAAATTATTATCGTCACGGGACGAATATGAAAAAGCAGAATATTATTATTCACAGGCAATATTCTTTGATCCTCTCAATTTTAATTATATGCTTGATCTTTCCGAGTGTTTTGTAAAACAAAATAAATACGAAAAGGCAGTCAATAATTTGGAAATGATAATTAAAGAACAGCCGGATTGCCGTGAAGCTATAAAAATGCTGGGTGAAGTGTATGTGTTGAAAGGCGATTCGGTAAAAGCAAATGAATGTTTTGAAAGAGAATCGAAGTTAAATCCACCTTTATAAACCGTATAGGTTGATTAAATTTTTCTTTTTAAAATCGGAAGCATTGTTGAAAGAAAAAATTAGAATAACCAAGTATAATATTGAGATCATGGCAGGAGTATAATACAGTTGAAAACAAAAAACATTAAAACGTCCCAACAAGAAGACAAATTCCCAATAGCGGTTAAATATTACAAATCCGGCGATTTGGAATCGGCAATTAGTACACTTGAAAGTATGGTGAAAGCAAATCCCAAAGATTATGATGTCTTAGCTTTTCTAGGTGGTATAAATCTAAGTTCCGGTAATCATGAAAAAGCAATTGAGTACTTTAAAAAAGTAATCACATGTTGTCCTAATCATCCTACAGCACATTATAATCTCGGCTTTTCAAATCAACAATTAAATAGGTTGGATGAAGCCGAAAAAAATTATAAAAAGGCGTTGGCTGTTAATTCGGGATATATTGATGCAATTAATAATTTAGGAGTGATATGTCATTCTCTCGGGAAAAAAGAAGAAGCGCGAGAATATTATAAAAAAGTTCTTAGCGTAGAAAAAGAAAACTCCAAAGCATTTAACAATATGGGCAATCTTGAGTCCTCTTTAGGCAATTACTCGGAAGCAGAATTATATTATACAAAATCTATTGCAATTGACCCAGATAACGCGATTTATTCTCTTAATCTTTCGGATTGTTATATTAAACAGAAAAGGTTGGATGCAGCCGTTGGAGTGTTGCAGAACTTAATTATAAAAAAACCGGGATATTATCAGGCCTATAATAGTCTTGGCGCAATATTTCTTAGGCAAAAGAAATATGAAGATGCGGATGAGTTGTTCCATCGTGCAATTAAATTAAAAGAAGATTTTTGGGAAGCATATCAAAATCTTGGTCACTGTTACGAAAAAATGAATATGAACTCCGAAGCTGTTCTCACGTATAAACAGGCGTTGGAAATAAATAAAGATAACAGCGGTGCAAAGATTAAATTATCTAATATCTATTTGCAAGAAGGAAGATACTCCGAATCGGAAGAGTATCTTGAGGATCTGAACAAAGACGATCAATTAAAAGCTTTGTCTTATACTAATCTCGGAGTATCTAAACTAAAACAAGGCAAGATTGACGAAGCAATTGAATATACTGTAAAAGCATTACAGGAAAATGATCAGCTGGCTATTACACATTACAATTATTCGCATGCATTATTGTTGCAGGGGAATTTTATTGAAGGTTGGAATGAATATGAATGGCGAAAGCTTATGGATAATTTCGAACTGAGAAATTTTTCAAAGCCTGTTTTAATCGATGAGAATATTTACGGCAAGAAAGTTTTAGTTTGCTGCGAGCAGGGATTAGGAGATTCAATTCATTTTGTACGTTATTTGCCGATGCTAAAAAAAATGGGTGCATATGTTATATTTGAATGTGATCCGAGACTTACGGACATATTGTCGGATTGTGAAGGCATAGATCAATTTATTGTGCGGGATGGAAAAAATGAACCGTCTGTTGAATATGATTTTTATACATATTTACTGAGTTTGCCGCTTTATTTCAAAACCGAGTCGCAAAATATCCCTGTTAAAAATCCGTATATAAATATTAATAAATCAAAAATTGATGATTGGAGTAAGATCATAGCAGTTAATGGAAATATAAATGTGGGAATAGTTTGGGCGGGGAATCCAAAACATACAAATGATAAAAACAGATCTTGCGATTTACAAAATTTTACCGAGCTGTTCGAAATTCCGCACACTAAATATTTTTCGCTTCAAAAGGGCAAGGGACTGGAACAGATTGATAAAATCCAATCCCACTTTATAAATAATTTGGATTCGCAATTGACATCTTTTGAAGAAACAGCCGCAGCAATAATGAATCTCGATTTATTGATAAGCGTTGATACTTCGGTTGCGCATCTTGCCGGCGCTTTGGGCAAAAACGTTTGGATTATGCTTCCGTTTTTGCCGGATTGGAGATGGCAGCTTGAACGTTCTGATTCCCCGTGGTATCCTTCTGCACGTTTGTTCAGGCAAACCGATGAGAAAAAATGGAATAGTATTATTCAGGAAATAAAATCAGAATTGATGACCTTGGTTAAAAACAAATATGGAGAAACAGTTTTGCCTGTCTCTGGTGGACATGCTAAAAAAGAGAATGCTTCCCCGAAAATTTTGTATTTGGGATTATCTCAAGGAAAGCATTTCGGCTGGGGTGTTTGCAGTAAATATCTTCGACAAGAACTTGCAAAAAGAATAAATATTGCCGATGTAGATTTCAAGAATGTTGAAGATATTTCAAAGAGCGATCTTTTTCATGCTTTGACAGATATTGATTTTAACTGCATTACAGGTCTCCGCGGTAAAAGAAATTTCGGATATACTTTTTTCGAAGGTGAATTAAGCGATACGTCGGTAAAAAATGCGGCGAAGTACGATATAGTTTTTGCTGGCTCAACATTTTGCAAGGAAAGAATGGAAATCAAAGGCATAAAAAACACAGGAGTGCTAATCCAAGGTGTTGATCCGGAATTATTTTACCCAACTCCCTCAAAAATAAATGATAACCTCTTTATAATATTTTCAGGCGGAAAACTTGAACTAAGGAAAGGACAGGATCTTGTAATAAAAGCTTTTGAAATACTTCAAAAAAAATATTCAGATATGGTGCTTATCAATGCATGGTATAATTTATGGCCCGAATTATTAACAACCATGAAGTATTCATCTCATATAAAATTTGATATGAAAGGAATTGGCTGGCACGAGTTTATATCAAATATTCTATCTCAAAATAATATTGATCTTAGTCGGGTTTTTATTCTTCCTCTCACTCCGAGTGAAAAACTAAAGGATATTTATTCAAAAAGTGATATCGGATTATTTCCTAACCGATGCGAAGGTGGAACTAATCTTGTCTTAATGGAATACATGGCTTGCGGTAAACCCGCCGTTGCTTCATTTAACTCCGGTCATAAAGATATTTTAACAGAAAATAATTCTATACTGCTTAAAGAAATGAAAAAGTTCGAACTTTATTCTGATAAAACTTTAGTAGCCGATTGGGAAGAACCTTCGTTAGATGAAATTATTTCTTCAATTGAATATGCTTATCAAAATAGGGGACGATTGCCTGCGATTGGGAAACAAGCCGCCGAGGATATGAAAAACTTTACATGGGCAAATACAGCTGAAAATTTGTTAAGACAAGTAAATTTATAGGGAATTAAGTAGTATGTTATCGCTGAGCATGATTGTTAAAAATGAGGAAAAATATCTGCGTGATTGTCTCGAATCGGTTAAAGGGGTTGTAGATGAAATCATAATTGTTGATACAGGATCGGTTGATAACACAAAAAAAATAGCCGAAGAATACGGGGCGATAATTTTTGATTATCCTTGGAAAAACGATTTTGCGGATGCGCGTAATTTTGCTCTTAGTAAATCGACTGGCGATTGGATTTTATATTTGGATGCTGATGAACGGTTGAATAAAAAATCTGTTCAAGAATTAAAGAAACGTACACAGATACAAACTCAAAAAGGTTATCACTGTCGGATAGTAAATATTGACGAAGTATCAAAACGCCCTTCGATTATGAGTTATGTTCGCTTGTTTGCCAATTCTTCTGAAATCTCGTTTGAAGGGAAAGTACATGAGCAAATTGGAAATTCATTATTAAATAACGGTTATCAAATTAATATTTCCGGAATCGAAATAATACATATTGGTTATAATCTTACGGAAGAAGAATTAAAAATAAAAGCCGGCAGAAATCTTGATATACTTTTAGAAGAATATAAATCAAAACAAAACGGATATAATGCTTTTCAGTTGGGGCAGACACTTCATATTCTCGGAAGAGAAAATGAAGCATTGGAATATTTTAATATATCTTTGGATGACTCTTCGTTGCGCGGAGAATATAAAGCCACTGCCTGCAGATCGATAGCTGTTTATTATGCCGAAAATTTGGATTTGGAAAATGCCGAAAAATTCATCAATTATTCTTTACAACATGATTCCCAACAGCCATTATCTCTTTTAGCTGCATCAAAGATTTATTTAAGATTATCTCGGAATAAACAATCGTTCGATTATGTGAAAAAGGCGTTGGAATGCAATAAATTATATTTGTCCGGTAAAAAAATATCATCGCAGAATATTCTTGTCGATCAGAAAGTAATTATTTATAACGGACTGAATGTAGCTCTGATAAATAACGATAACAGCAGTATGAATTATTTTATGAATGAGTGGAAAAAAGAAAAAGGCGAGAGCGGGTTTAAACTTTTTGATTTGTTGTTAAAAAAGAAAAGCATAAATGTCAATTCGTTCGATTTACAAAGCCTGATAAATGAAAATAATCTTGAACTTTTCTTTACGGCTATTAATAGATATCCCGACAAAAAAGTTATTCTTAATGTTGTATTAAATATAGCAACACGTTTTTCCTCCAATTCTTTTTTCTTTAATAAGTACGGGCTTCTTTTATTAGAATGTACATTGTATGAAGAAGCAGAAAAAGTTTTGGAAAAATCACTTCAGATAAATCCGCATGAATATTCAAGTATATTTTACCTTATCTCAGTATTCATATACTTGAAAAAATTCGAAAAGATAATTCCCACAATCGATGCTCACCGTCACGTCATTGCTGCTAATCCTGAATTACAATCAAAAATATCAGCCCTTGAGCAAAAACTAAAACACATCGTGTGATATTAACCGTAAAATAAAACTAAACTTTTTTAGTCGGCTACCGATAATGAAGTGAGAATAAAATCTCATAATAAAACCGAGCAAGGATGCTCGATAACAAACAACAAGGAGGTACACAATGGCATTTCAAATTAACACAAACGTAGACGCTTTAAAAGCGTACAATGCATTAGCTAAAGTAAATAGCGAGGCAACCGAAGCACAACTTCGTTTAGCAACAGGTCAAAAGATCAATTCGGTATCTGATGATACATCAGGTTATCGCGTAGGTAAAGAACTTGAAGCTAAAGTTTCTATTATGGAAGCTTGTCAAGGTAACGTTTCTTCTGCTCAAGATATGTTAGCTACAGCAGAATCGGCTCTTTCAAATATCAACGACCTTTTGATCGATATCCAGGCAAAAGTCGCTGATGCTACTGACCCAACAAAGAACTTGACTTCTCTAGCAAATGACGTACAGTCATTAGGAGAAGAAATTTCTTCTATTTTCTCAGGTACAAAGTTTAATGAAACTTCTTTGTTAAGCGGTAGCACTTTGCCAACCGGCGGTAACTTCTCTTTCAAAACCGGTGTTGATGAAACAACAACCATGAACTTTGGTACGTTGAATGCAATTGACTTGAGCTCGGTTACTGGCGCTACATCTGCTACTATTTCTACTCTTGATGTTGATACCATAGTAACAACTGTTCAGAATGCTCTTGGAAAGATTGGTAACTACGATCAACGTCTGGAAGTAAAAGACAGCTATTTAACATCAGCTATTACAAACGCCGAATCGTCTATAAGTAGATTGTTTGATGCTGACACTGCTATGGAACAGTTAAATTCTACCAAAGCACAAATTGGAGGATCATTAGCTACATCAATGCTTTCGCAATTGAACACAGCTCCTCAGAATGTTCTTTCATTATTCCAATAATCGTTCTAGTTAATTAAATGTTATTGTTCCCCGGAGGTTTCTCCGGGGAATTATTAAAATAAGAGGAGCTAAAAATGTACTATTCACCAGTAATGAAGAATAATAAAGATAAATCGAAGCAATATGTTATAAAAGAAATTCTTGATGCAAATCCAAAACAACTAATAATAAAAATATACGACTTAGCTATTTTAAGTTGCCAGAAACATGATCTTGTAAAAACAAATAGTGCAATTCAAGAATTAATTTACAGTTTAAATTTTGATACGGAAGAAACAAAAAATATATCAGTCGGGTTGCTTAAGTTGTATCAGTTTTGTCAAGATCAAATGCGTAAAAAGAATTACGAAGTAGTATTTAAGATTTTAAAAGAATTAAGAGATACTTGGATAGAAGCTTTTAGTAAAGCTAACTGAGGTGAATTATGGGTTTATCTACAAGTGAAATTAATACTCTTGTTGCAAGTTACAAAGCTGAGTTAACAGAAAAACTTGTTACTCCTTTAACAGAAGATAAAGAAGAATATACTTCGCGTGATACCGCCTACACCGAGTTACTCTCGTATGTTAAGACATTAAAGGAAACATTAAAAAGTTTTACAGCTACGGGAACAGATTCTATTTTTTCATACAAGACGACTTCGTCATCGGATGAAGATTATGTAACTGCAACGGCAGAAAATGGAGCTACTTCAGGTTCCTATTCAATCGAGGTTGAACAACTTGCAAAAAACGATACCGTGCTTTCTACTGCACTTGCCTCCACCACCACGGCTTCGGTTACGGCGGGAACCCATACATTCCAAATTGTTACTGGCGACGGTGGTACCGGACAATATGTAAGCAATATTGAAGTTGAATTTGACGGTACCGAAACAAATGAAGAAATGATGGAAGCTATTCAAGAAGCAATAAATTCTGATAAAGCTGAAGTCACTTCCGATGCGGAAACTGCCGATACTACTTATTCGGGTGGATCTGCTGAATTTGTAATCAATCTTAATGGTACAGAAAAAACAATTAAAGTTGACGGCGGAGGTACCTACGAAGATTTGATAGAAGAAGTTGTTGCCTATGTAAATGATAAAGTTACCGGGGTTACTGCTGAAAAAGTTACTGATAGTTCCGGAAATGTTAGTGTTAAATTCTCCGTTGATGATAGCAGTGATTATATAAGCATTTATAATGCCGATGATTATACAGGTTATGATCTTGTTTCTGATCTTGGTATTGAAGTTACGCAAGAAAAAGCTGCTTCCGGTATTGTAACTGCTTCTCTTTATGCACCATCGTCTGGATATACGCAATTATCTCTGACAGCCGAAGATACGGGAGTTGATAGCAGAATAGAACTAATATCCGATGATTCAGGATCTTCTGCTTTGAGTTCTGTTGGCTTGAATCTTGGCTCGAGCAGAACAGATTACTCTCAATCGTCAAATACAGCTGGATTTTTATATTCAGATATTACTGAAGACAATAATCTCCTTAATGCGCGGCTTTCCGTTAACGGCGTAAGCATGCAGAATACATCCAATTCAGTAAGTGATGTTGTGGAAGGGCTTACTATTAACTTAAAATCGGTAACGGAAACAGATGACCCTGTTACAATAACCGTTGGAATTGATACGGAAACCATTCAAACGGAAATTGAAACTTTTATCACCGATTTCAATAACGTTTATACTTATGTTAAAAACAATACCTCTGTTGATTCCGATGGTGCCAAAGGAACATTGTACGGACAAATAAATGCAACTACATTAATGCGTATTTTAAGCGGTAATGCTACCGGAGAAGTTGATGGTCTTGGCGATGATGCTTTAAGTTATCTTTCTCAGATTGGGATCACATTTGATTCTACATCTGGCCTAACATTGGACGACAGTGATTTATTAGAAGATAAACTAGAAAACAATCTTGATGAAGTAAACGAGTTGTTTACATCTGAAGATGGAATAGCAACTGTATTATACAGTAAGGTTAAGCCATATACCGGTTATGGCGGATATCTTCAAATTGCGCAAGAATCAATTGAAGATAAAATTTCATCTATTACAGATGAAATTGAAGAAAGAGAAGAAAGAATTGAAGAAAAGAGCGAAGCATATAGAGCAAAATACCAAAATCTACAATCTCAATTAGCGGCTTTATATACATTACAAAATGAATTTTTCGGTGGTTCGAATTCAATCACTAGCTTATTTACATAATTATGAGCGCGGATAATAAAATACAAAAACTCCTCGATACAGCTATTTATTATTTGGAAACAATAAACGAGGACAATTTTGATTATAAAATCAAAAAACTAAGCCAAATTGCTCATACAATCTTAGAGGAGAAACAAAAGTATTTCTCTGAAGAACTTCCGAATGAACAATTACTCGAGACTAATGAATTATTTAAAGAAAAAGCTAAACTTTTAAAAGGAAAATTCGATAATCTAATTGAGAATAAGCAAAAAGAAGCTGAATTGGTGTCTCGAAAATTGAATAAATTATCAAACCAAAAGAAATTAGCAATTTACAATAGGTGAAACTGTGAAAATAGAATCTTTTAAATCAAATATATATCCTTACAAACAATCTTCAATTAAGGATAACTCGAAAACCGAAGAACAGTCTCACATAACTTCAGATAGTTTACAAATTTCTTCTAAAGGACAAGAATTAAGTAAAGTTTCGGATAGCGGGAAAAATCTTGATGTGATTCGCGAAAAAATTGATCAAGGATTTTATAATTCCGAAGAAGTTCTTAATAAAGTTGCCGACTCTATCCTGACAGAAATTAACTCCAAATAACTCTTTTTACTCCTTTTACTATTCTATTCTAAAGTTTATTTGAAATTTACGCGCTAAGTGATTAAATATCGCATCACATTTCTGCATTTTTAGGCGATTTTTAATGTCGGCAAATATTATTCAAAACAATAAGCTTCAAATACTTGGCAAACTTACCGCAAGTCTTTTTCATGAAGTTAGAAATCCTTTATCGGCTGTAAAGCTCAATCTCGATTTTATAAAAATGTATAAAGATGAACTTCCGCAAGAAGTTAACGAATCGGTCGATGATTGTTTTGAAGCTTTAGCCCGTATTCAAGTTATGATTGATCAAATGCTTGGATTTACAAGGAAAAATCAACTCGAATTCGAAAAGAAATTAAATATCAACAATGTTACCGAAGAAGCTTTGGCTCTGGTTTCGTACCGTTCAAAAAAACAGAATGTTGCGATAGAAAAATTTTTCGATGAAAGAATTCCGGAAATATGTTTTGACGATAACAAACTTTTACAAATATTTTTAAATTTGCTTACTAATGCTGTAGATTCTGTTGACGAAAACGGAAAAATATCTATACGAACATATCAAGTTAAATCGGAAAAAGAAATAAATGTTGTTTGGGAAGTTGAAGATAACGGCGAAGGTATAAGTGAAGAAAATAAATCTAAAATATTTGAAGATTTTTTTACGAGCAAAAAACATGGTACTGGTTTAGGCTTGAGCGTATGTAAAATGCTGCTTGATGAATACGACGCGAAAATAAAATTTGAAAGCGAGTTGCATAAAGGAACCAAATTCATTATTAACTTCCAACCAATTGGCGTTAAACTTCATGATTAAAAACAGAATTCTGATTATCGACGACGACGATTTAGTATGTCTATCACTTAAAAAAGCATTATCAAAATTAGGATATGAAGTTGAAACTTGTATGGATGCAGATAATGCTGTTGATTCTATCACAAGATTTGAACCTGATCTTGTTTTGTTGGATATCTATTTAACAAAACAAAACGGAATTGATCTTCTAAAAATATTCCAAAAAAAGTTTTTTCAATTACCGGTTATTATGATTACCGGTTATGCCGATGTTAATATTGCTGTTGCAGCTATCAAAGCCGGCGCATATGATTTTTTACTTAAACCTATTGATCTCGATCAACTACAGCGCGTTCTTAACAAGGTTTTGGAAAATCTATCGTTGAAAGCGCAAGTGGATAAGCTTTATGAAATTATACAAGAAGATCGATTATCTGCGGATTTCTTTGGACCGAGTAAAAAAATTCAGCAATTAATTAAATCTGTTGAAAGACTTGCGCGAAGTACCGATACAACAATTTTGCTGGAAGGGGAAAGCGGAACAGGTAAAGAAGTATTTGCGAAATATATTCATCAAAATAGTCCTCGTGCTAATAATGCTTTCATTCAAATAAACTGCGCAACAATTCCAAGAGAACTTGCGGAAAGTGAGTTGTTTGGTCACGAAAAAGGTGCATTCACCGGCGCTCAACAAAAAACAAAATTGGGGAAGTTTGAATTGGCCGATAATGGAACAATTCTTCTTGACGAAATCGGTGAACTTTCATTAGATCTCCAGGTTAAACTACTGCGCGTTCTTCAGGAAAGGAAATTTTATAGAGTTGGCGGAGAAAAGGAAATATCGGTAAACGTACGTATTCTTGCGGCGACAAATAAAAACCTTGAAATGGAAGTTAAAGAAGGTAGATTCCGTGAAGATTTGTATTATAGATTGAATGTTGCAAAAACTACCATTCCCTCTTTGCGTGACCGAAAAGATGATATTCCATATCTCGCATATTCGTTTTTGAAAGAATTTGCCGTAAAGTTTGCTAAAAATATTAAAAGCATTGATCCCGATGCGATGAAATTATTGAAAGAGTATTCGTGGAAGGGAAATGTTCGAGAATTGAGAAACGTTATTGAACGCGCTACATTATTAATGGATGAGGAAATATTAAAAGAGCATCATCTTGATTTTCTTGTTGAAAGCAGTGAAGTTCAAAATAAACAATCGGATGATTTCGTTCTGAAAATTCCTAGCAAAGGAATAAAAA
>Ga0153915_10001191_pt1 | contig 24062 bp, 17 predicted proteins | sample Opewatmetagenome_2_FD_107003 | JGI IMG/M metagenome (GOLD analysis project Ga0153915, IMG submission 107003) | Freshwater wetland microbial communities from Ohio, USA - Open water 3 Core 3 Depth 3 metaG | ecosystem: Environmental > Aquatic > Freshwater > Wetlands | place: USA: Ohio, Lake Erie...
CCGGGCCAGCCAGCGCCGGCGGACCGGTCCGACCGGGACCCGCAGCACGGTCTCGGCACCGTCCGCGAAGCCACCGCGCCTGCTGACGATCTCGATGCCTTCCCAGGGTGGGGTGAGCCGCTCGAGGGCCCCCCCTCTCGCGTGCCATCGGTAGGCTGCTTCGGCGGAGCAGGGCAGGGTGCTGCGCCGCTCGTAGACCAGCGGATCCGGAGCCATGCGTAGATTTAGCCGATGCGGCCGCAACTTTCCATCGTGGCGCCGCCTGACCCGCGCCCGTGATTACGGCTCGCGTCCGTGAGCCCCAGCCGAGGAATCCCCATGCCGCGTCCGGCCGCCGTGCTGGTTCTCGCCGCCACGCTCCCGCTGATGTCCCTGCAGGCGCAATCCGCCGGCCAGGCGGTGGCCGACAGCTCGCCGTTCCGCCCGCTCGAGCTGCCGGCCCCCAGCGAGTATCGGAGCGGGTCCGGCCGGCCCGGGCCCCGCTACTGGCAGCAGCGCGTGGACTACCGGATCCGGGCCACGCTCGACCCCGCCCGCAACGAGCTCCGCGCGCGGGAAACGATTCATTACGTCAACCGCTCGCCCGATTCGCTGCCGTACCTGTGGCTGTTCGCCGAACAGAACATGTGCGCGCCGAACAGCGTCACCAGTCAGCTCAACCAGCCACCCCTGTCGTTCCTCGGATCGACCTTCGATTTTTCCTGCAAGGGCTTCGCCGGCGGCCTCACGCTCGAGTCGGTGCGCCTCGGCGGACGCGATCTCCCCTACGCCCTCTACGGCACGACTTTCCGGATAGATCTGCCCCGGCCGATTCCTCCGGGCGGAACGGCCGACATCGGCATCGCCTGGCGCTTCCCGGTACCGCCCTATGGCGGCGGGCGGATGGGGCGCGAAGGCGATCTCTTCGAGATCGCGCAGTGGTATCCCCGGCTGGCGGTGTACGACGACATCCGGGGGTGGAACCACGAGCCGTACATCGGCGGCGGGGAGTTCTACCTCGAGTACGGCCGGTTCGACGTCGCGCTCACGGTGCCCGCCACCTACATCGTCGCGGCGACCGGCACCCTGCTGAACCCGGCCGAGGTGCTGACTGCCCGGCAGCAGAGCCGGCTGGCCCGTGCCATGACCGCCGCGTCACCTCAGGCGATCATCACGGCGGACGAGGCGGGCAACCCCGCCCGCACCCGTCCGGTGTCCACCGGGACGCTCACCTGGCGGTTCCGGGCCGACAGCGTCCGTGACGTTGCCTTCGCCGCGGGGCCCTCGCTGCGGTGGGATGCGATCGGATGGAAGGGCGTCCGGATCGAGACGCTCTACCGCCCGAGCGCGAAGCGCTGGGAGGAGGCCATCCGGATGGCCGTCGCGGCCATCGCCTACTTCAGCGAGCAGTGGTACCGCTATCCCTACTCCCACGCGACGACCGTCGAGGGGCCGATCGAAGGGATGGAATATCCGATGCTCACTTTCGTTCCCGACAGCCCGACCCGCGAGGACCTGCAGTGGGCGCTTTCTCACGAGTTCGGTCACGAATGGTTCCCGATGATCGTGGGCTCGAACGAGCGGCTCTACCCCTGGATGGACGAGGGCTTCAACACCTTCATCGACCTGGCAGGCGCGGCCCGGTATTTTGCCGGCGCACCCTACGGGGACTCGATCGGGGTTCATGCGCTGCACCTCTACCCCGACCATGCGGTGCCGGGGCAGGAGCAACCCATGATCACCAACCCCATCCAGTCTCGCGACCTGTTCTGGACCGGGTATCAGAAGCCGGCGCTCATGCTGCAGCTGCTGCGCTACGAGGTGCTGGGCCCGGCGCGCTTCGATCCCGCCTTCCGCGAATACATCAGGACCTGGGCCTTCCGCCACCCGGCGCCGGCGGATTTCTTCCGGATCATGCGCGACCACTCCGGCATGGATCTCGACTGGTTCTGGCGGGACTGGATCTTCACCACCGCCCGGCTCGATCAGGCGGTGGATTCGGTCGGACCGCGGGACGGTGGCGGTACGAACGTCTATCTGTCGAGCCGGGGCACGATGGTCATGCCCGCGGAGCTCGCGATCACCCGGGCCGACGGTTCGCGCACCGTGGTCCGCCTCCCGGTAGAGATGTGGAATCTCGGCGGGCAGTTCACCTACCGGCTTCCGCCGGGCGCAACGCTCACCCGGGTCGAGGTCGATCCCCGCGGGGCCCTGCCGGACACCGACCGCCGGAACAACACCTGGACCGCTCCATGACCGGACCGCCCGATCCCATTCGCGATTACCTCCGCCAGCGGGGCGCGCCCTATCACGTCATCCGCAACGGCTTGCGGGGCCTGGTCGAGAACTGGGAGCGAGTGGTGGCCCTGGTGGAGCAGGGGTATCCGCTGGGCCTGGACGACTACCTGAACGACATGGATGGGCGCCAGCTGCTCGAGAACGCGCTCGAGGTCGCCCCGGTCGAGCTGCGGGAGGCGTTCCTCGAGCGGATCCGCCGGGCGGACGAACGCATCCGCCAGCAGCTCGTGCCGGCGGGTCGCTGCCTCTGGGGTCAGATCGTAGCCGACGAGGAGGGCTGGCGCGATTACCGGGAGTGGTGGTACTTCCACCGGCCGAAGCAGGCGGGCCCGCAATTGACCGCGGAACTGGCGTGAGGGCAGCCGCCGGGCCGTTCGAGGCCCGGCCGATCCCGCTACCTGGCGATGGCCCGCCTGACCAGGATGAGGTCCGCGATGTTGTCCCGGGTCAGCAGCCCCGCGAGCTTTCCCTCCGGCCCCGCCACCGGCAGGGCCGGAAGCCCGCTGTCACGCAGCTGATCGAGCGCCAGCTCGAATTCGGTGCCGGCCGGGATGACGGGCACCGGTGAAGTCATCACCTCTCCCACCGTCGAGTCGGGCCCCTTCGTCGAGAGCCCCTTGATCAGGTTCTCGCGGGTGAGGATGCCTTCCACCCGACCGAGGTTGTCCACCACCGGAAACTCGCGCTGCTCGCCGTCCAGGAGCATCTGCACGGCCGAATCCAGCCGGGCGTGCACCGGCAGCACCCGGTAGTGGGTGACCATCGCCTGCTCGACCTTGATGCCCCGGGCGGCCGCCCGGGTCTCGACCATGGCGGCCTCGCTCGCCGCCCCCATGAAGACGAAGAGCGCGATCAGCAGCAGAATCGGGTTGCCGAAGAGCCCCAGCAGCCCGAGGCCCACCGCCAGGGCCTGCCCGATGCCCGCCGCGAGCCGGGTGGCCCGGAGCAGCCCGAGCCGGTGTGCGAGCAGCGCGCGCAGCACCCGGCCGCCGTCCATCGGGAAGGCCGGGATCAGGTTGAACAGCAGGAGCATGACATTGATGCCCATCATCTGGGCCGCGAAGGGCGCGTCGGTGCGGATGGCTTCGGCCAGCGTGGGCGGCTTTCCGGTGACCGCGAGCGCGGCGTAGATCGCCACGGCGATGGTCAGCGTCACCGCCGGCCCGGCCAGCGCGATGAGCAGCTCCTGTTTCGGCTCGTCCGGCATCCGCTCCAGCCGCGCCACGCCGCCGATGGGCAGCAGGATGACGTCGGGCGTCCGGACGCCGAAGCGCCGGGCCATCAGGATATGCCCGAATTCATGGAGCAGGACGCAACCGAACAGCGCGAGCAGGAAGAGGGTCGTCACCACCGCGGCGGCGGCTCCACCCTCCCGGTAACCCTGCAGCGCATAGAACCCCACCAGAAGGAAGAAGGTGACATGCACCTTCACCTCGGTGCCCGCGATACGTCCGATCCTCAATGACCAGCCCATAATTCCTCTCAACGCTTCGGTTTGCTCCCCCGGCTCCTGGCGCCCTCGGCCATCAGGCGCTCGATCTGGGCCGGATCCCGCGGCGCGCCGGTAGAAAGGACTTCATGCCCGCTCGCCGTGACCAGCACGTCGTCCTCGATGCGGATGCCGATGTTCTCGGCCGGAATGTAGATCCCCGGCTCGACGGTCACGATCATGCCCGGCACGAATCCCTGCCGGTAGTCCCCGACGTCGTGCACGTCCATTCCGAGCCAGTGCGACAGGCCGTGGGGCCAGTACAGGTCGCAGGTCTTCTCACCGCAGAGGCTGCCGGAATGCTCGCGCATATAGGCCCGCGCGATCCGGTTGAGTCCCCCCACCGTCATGCCGGGCCTGACGGAATCTATCCCCGTCTGCTGCGTGGCGAGGACGAGGTCGTACAGCGCCCGCTGGCGCGGGCTGAACTTTCCCGAGACCGGCCAGGTCCGGGTCACATCCGCCGAGTAGTAGCCGAATTCCGAGCCGATGTCGGTCACCACGACGTCGCCCTCGGCCGTCTGGCGACGGTTCTTGTCGTAATGAAGCGTCGTGCTGTTCGGCCCCGAGCCCACTATGCTCGGAAACCCGACCCGCTCGGCGCCCTCGCTTCGAAAGGTGGATTCGATGATCGCTTCGATCTGGTATTCCCAGATGCCCGGCCCGGCAGCCCGGATGGCCGCCTTCTGGGCGTCGGTCGTGATCTCGATCGAACGCCGGATCCGGCGCAGCTCGTCGTCGTCCTTGATGACCCGGAGCGAAGCCAGGTAGGGCCGCAGATCCTCCACCTTGCCGGGGTAGGGCGAGAAGACCAGCGAGCGGATGAAATCGGACTGCTCCGCACGCTCATCCAGTTTCACGAGCAGGCGGCCCGACCCTCTCGCCAGACGGCGGATATCCTCCTCGGCGCGGGACGACTCGCGGATGTCGGTGATCCCGGTCAGGGCCGCGGCTTCGGGGCCCGGATTGAGCTTCGGTCCGGTCCAGCGCTCGGCTGCGGAGTCGCGCGCGGGCAGGAAGAGGATGACCTCCCCGGGAGCCGAGTCGTGCGCCACGAGCACCAGCCACGCCTCCTGGGCCTCGGTGCCGGTCAGGTAGAAGAAGTCGTTGTCCTGTCGAAAGTCGCTGTCCTGCGGGTAGTCGCGCTCGATGTCCTTCACTTCGGCCGACTTCAGGATGGCCACGCCGCTCCCGATCCGCCGGAGCAGCGCCTCGCGGCGCGCCTCCAGTCGCTCCACCGGGACCGGCCCGGCGGGGGAGCCGTCCTGCGCGTGGACGGGGAGCGCGAAGGCAAGGCAGAGGAGCAGGGCTGGCGGGAGGCGCCGGGCTCGGGGGGACGGGAGTCGGGATTTCATTATGGCTCCGTCACGAAGAAGGGCTGGATGGCACCTGGCGCGGGCCAGGACCGTGCAATCTAGCGCAGCCCGCTTTCCTCCGTTGGGGGCAGGAATTAGGTTTTGCCCCCTGTCCCCTTACCGGAGCCGAGCCATCGCTACCAGTCCCTGGTCCATCAAGGACTCCGAGAAACTCTACAACATGAAGGGCTGGGGTCTCGGCTACTTCCGGATCAACGCCGAGGGCCGCGTCGCCGTTCACCCCGATGCCGGCCGGGACCGCGGGCTCGACCTCTATACGCTCGCGATGGACCTGAACGCCCAGGGTGTCGGCCTCCCGCTGCTGCTCCGCTTCTCCGACATCCTCCGCGCCCGGATCCAGGCCCTGGCCACCCAATTCAACACGGCCATCAAGGATTCCGGCTACAGCGGGAAATACACCACGGTCTATCCCGTGAAGGTCAATCAGCAGCGGCACGTGGTGGAGGAAATCGTCGAATTCGGGGCGCCGTACGGAGTCGGCCTGGAAGCGGGAAGCAAGGCGGAACTCCAGGCGGTGCTGGGTCTCTCGGAGCAGACCGGCCATCTCATCGTCTGCAACGGCTACAAGGACGAGGAATACGCCAGGCTGGCACTCATGGGCCAGAAGCTCGGTCACGCCGTCTTCGTGGTGCTCGAGCAGCTGACCGAGCTTGACACGGTGCTGAAGCTCGCCGACGAGATGGCCATCAACCCGACGCTCGGGGTGCGGATCAAGCTGGCCACCGAGGGCTCGGGGCGCTGGGCCAAGAGCGGAGGAGAGAAGTCCAAGTTCGGGCTGAGCGCCGTCGAGCTGATGAAGCTGCTGGATCGCCTCGAGCGTGCCGGGAGAAAGGACCTCCTGAAGCTCGTGCACTTCCATCTCGGCAGCCAGATCACCGACATCCAGTACATCAAGTCGGGCCTGGAGGAAATCGGGCGGTTCTACGTCGAGCTGCGGGCCATGGGATTCGACCTTACCCACGTCGACGTGGGCGGCGGCCTCGGCGTGGACTACGACGGCTCCCGGTCCACCCGCCCCGCGAGCATGAACTACTCGATGCGCGAATACGCCGAGGACGTCGTTTACACCCTCGGCAACCTCTGCCGCGCCGAGCAGCTCCCCATGCCCCACATCATCTCCGAATCGGGCCGGGCCCTGACCGCGCACCACGCGCTGCTGCTGATCAATGTCACGGACGTCGAGTCGCTGGTGGAGCCCGATATCCCGGCGCTGTCGGCCGACGCTCCTCAACTGCTGCTCGAAATGAAGGAGAACCTCGAATCGCTCACGGCGGACCGGCTCCAGGAGGTCCATCACGACGCGACCTTCGGCAAGGAGCGGGCCCAGGAGCTCTTCGCGAGCGGGGTGATCTCGCTCCGCGACCGGGCGAACGCCGAGCAGCTCTACCTCTGCACCATCAACGCCCTGGCCCGGATGATCGGCGAGGACCGCTCGGCGTATCCCGAGATCGCGACCGACATCGAAGCCACCCTGGTGGATCGCTATTTCTGCAATTTCTCGGTGTTCCAGTCGCTGCCCGACAACTGGGCCATCGACCAGCTCTTCCCGATCATGCCGATCCACCGGCTCGACACACAGCCGACCCGGCGGGGCACGCTCCAGGACATCACCTGCGACTCGGACGGCGTGATCGACCGCTTCGTCGGAGGGCGGAAGGGCAAGCCGAGTCTCGAGCTTCACCCGGTGCGTGACGACGAGCCCTACATCCTCGGCATCTTCCTGACCGGCGCCTACCAGGAGATTCTCGGGGACCTCCACAACCTCTTCGGCGACACCAACGCGGTGCACGTCCGGCTCACTGACAACGGCTACGAGATCACCGACCTCGTGCGCGGCGACACGGTGACCGAGGTGCTCAACTACGTGCAGTTCCACGCCCCCGCCCTGCTCGCGACCTTCCGGCGGAAGGTGAGCAACGCGAAGGAGCTCAGCCGCGCCGAGGCCAACAGCTTCATTGCGGATTACGTGGCCGGGCTGGAGGGCTACACCTATCTCGAGGGGGAGGAACTGCCGGGCACCTGACGGCAAGGGCCCGGTTCCCCAGCCACCTCCCCTCCCGATCGCCCGGGCGCCCCTGCCGCCCCGCCGCCCCATCGTCACTGCGCGAGCGAGCCCCACCACCAGGCAGATATCATTCGTCCCGCCTGCCGAGGGTGGGCACCCAACGTCGAGGAGCGCGCCAGATGGTTTCCCGGAGCCTGGAGCCTGAAATCCGATCGAGGATCGACCGAGTCTTTGCCCGGCAGCAGACCCGGGCGCTCGAGCTGCGGGCCTCTTCCGCGAAGGACAGGATCGGACGGCTGCGCCGCCTGCACGCCAGCCTCCAGCGGCACCGGGCGGACATTTACGCCGCCGCCATGGCCGACTTCAGCAAGCCCGAGGCGGAGGTCGATCTGACCGAGTTGTTCCCCGTCGTATCCGAGATCAGGCATTCGATCCGGCATCTGCGGCGGTGGATGCGGCCGAAGCGGGTCTGGCCGACCCTGGCCCTGATCGGCACCTCGGCCGAGATCCGCTACGAGCCCCGGGGTGTGACCCTGATCATCGTGCCCTGGAACTATCCAATCAATCTCGCCTTCGGGCCACTCACCTGCGCCATCGCCGCCGGCAACACGGCGATCATCAAGCCATCCGAGCTGACGCCGAACTTCTCACGGGTAACCAGGCAGATCGTCGAGGACGCCTTCGACGAGGGCGAAGTGGCGGTGTTCGAGGGCGATGCAACGCTCGCGGCCACCCTGCAGGAGTACCCCTTCGACCACGTCTTCTTCACGGGAAGTCCCGCGGTCGGCAAGCTGGTCATGGCGGCGGCCGCCAGGAACCTCACATCGGTGACGCTGGAGCTCGGCGGCAAGAGCCCCACCATCGTCGACGCCACGGCGGACATCCCGAAGGCGGCGCGGAACATCATGTGGGGCAAGCTCTCCAACAACGGGCAGACCTGCATCAGTCCCGACTACCTGCTGGTGCACGAGGGCGTGCGCGATCGGCTGATCCGGGAGGCGGTACGCTGGATCGAAAGCACCTACGGCCGGACCCACGCGGAGCAGCGGCAGACCCCGGATTACTGCCGGATCGTGAGTGAACGGCACTACGGCAGGCTTGTGGGTCTGCTCGACGACGCCGTCAGCCGGGGAGCGAAGGTGGCCTATGGGGGGGTCCGGCACCCGGAGGACCGCTTCATCAGCCCGACGATCCTGACCGACCTGGCTCCGGGAAGCCGGATCATGGAGGAGGAAATCTTCGGTCCGCTGCTGCCGGTACTCAGCTACCGCGACATCGGAGAGGCGGTCGCGGTCATCAATTCACGGCCGAAGCCGCTGGCGCTCTACGTCTACAGCCGGGACCGGGACAATATCGAACGGATCCTGACCGAGACTTCGGCGGGGGACACCTGCATCAATCACAGCCTGCTGCACTTTCTCCACCTGGACCTGCCGTTCGGCGGCGTCAACAACAGCGGAATCGGGAAGAGCCACGGATACCACGGGTTCAAGGCCTTCTCCCATGAGCGTTCCGTGCTGCACGAGCGGTTCAGCATCGTGCACTGGATGTACCCTCCCTACACCGAGCGGGTGCGGAAGCTGATCAGGCTCGCGCTCAGGCTGTTTGCCTGAGTCCCGGGCGGGTGGTGGAGTGGCCGGGTGAAGCCGGAGCTGCCGTCAGGGCAGGTACTCCGCGGCCCAGCGACGGGCCAGGTAGATCCCGATGGCGGTTCCGAAGATGCTGAGAATGAACGCGGTCATGATCCCGAACCGCTCGCCCGCCCACCAGCCCAGGCCGCTGCCAACCGTCGCGCCGATGAAGCCGATCAGCTTGCCCACGTCGGTTCAGCCTTTCGGGGTGGATGCGAAGCCGGATTGCAGTGAAGACGGACCGGATCCTCCCCATTGCACCGGGAGTGCCGGTGCCGGTTTTCAGGCAGGCCGGGCGACCGCGTAGCCAAGCACCGCCCAGAAGTGACACACGCTTCCGGCGAGAACGAACAGGTGCCACACCATGTGACTGTAGCGGACCCGCTTCCTCACGTAGAAGTACACCCCCCCGGTATAGAGCAGGCCCCCGAGGACCAGCCACTCCAGGCCGGTGCGTGGGAGCCCGGCTGCGAGCGGACGGATGACGATCACCGCCAGCCAGCCCATCAGGACGTAGATGAGGGTCGAAGCCCGGGGAAACCGCATACCCAGCACGACCTTGAACAGGATGCCGAGCGCCGCGAGGCACCAGACCGTGCCGAAGAGGATCCAGCCGGCGTGCCCGCGCAGGATGCCCAGCGTGAACGGAGTATAGGTCCCGGCGATCAGCAGGTAGATGGCGGCGTGGTCGACCACCCGCAGCACCTGCTTCGTGCGGGACGGCGGGACCGCGTGGTACAGCGTCGAGGCGGCGTACAGCGCCACGAGCGTCGCGCCGAAGACACTGCAGCCGGCGACCAGCAGGGCATCGCCCCGCGCGGCGGCCGCGAGCACCAGGATGGGCAAGCCGACCAGGCTGGCGAGGAGGCCGATGCCGTGGGTGACGGCGTTCGCGATCTCTTCTCCGAGCGACAACGGGCGCGTTTCAGTCATGCCGAAAGATACCCGGTCAGGCAGACGGAGGGAGCACCGGCCCGTCTTCCGGAGGCCGGTCGCAGTAGCGCCGCCCGATCCCGGCCAGGGCCTCGCCGTTGCAGGTCATCCGGAGGCTCGTCACCTCGAGTTCGGTGCCGGGCGACGGGTTGAGGTAGAGTCGCCAGGGTTCGGCCGGGCCGAGGCGCTCGAGGCCGACAATGGCGAGCTCGAACGCTCCAGATGGCCGGGGGGAGGACGTGATCCATCTGAAGCCGATTACGCCATCCATCCCGACTCGCAGCACCTCCCCGGCCCGGTTCCTCGCGAGGAGGACGAACCGACCCGACACGACATCGAGGTGGTGTTCCTCGAGGCTCGCCCGGTAGAGCGCTGCACAGAGCTCGCGGTAGCTGATTGGGGGCACGTGGGTGAAGCTCCCGGTTGCGCAGGTGAGACGCGAGCGCCAGGCGCCAGGGATCGGCTCCTGCGGGCTGGCGACGGTGACGATTGCCTCTTGGCCCGGGCAGGCGCGAATCCTCCCGGCACCTATCTATCCTTCCTTTTCAGTCTCCCCGCCTCCCTGAGCGCATTTCGCAGGACGAACTCGACCTGCCCGTTGAGCGAGCGCAGGTCGTCATCCGCCCAGCGGCGCAGGGCATCGTACAGATCGCTGTCGATGCGGAGCAGGAAGGCTTTGCGCTCGGCCACGGCTCAGTAGATCGAGCCTGCGTTCACGACCGGCTGGGTCGCCTGCTCGGAACAGAGCACGACGAGCAGATTGCTCACCATGGCGGCCTTGCGCTCCTCGTCGAGCTTGACGATCTCCTTGCGCGAGAGCTGCTCGAGGGCCGATTCGACCATGCCGACCGCGCCGTCCACGATCTTCTGCCGGGCGGCGATGACGGCGCTGGCCTGCTGGCGGCGCAGCATGACTCCGGCGATCTCGGGTGCGTAGGCCAGGTGACTGATCCGCGACTCGAGCACCTTCACTCCCGCCTTGGCCAGCCGATCCTGGATCTCGCCCTTGAGCTTCTCGGCCACGTCCTGCGTGTTGACCGAGAGGGACATCTGTCCCTCCTCGTGGGCATCGTACGGGTACTGGTTGGCCAATCCCCGCAAGGCCGACTCGCTCTGGACCTTCACGTAGTCCTCGTAATTGTCCACCTCGAACAGCGCCTCCGCGGTGTCGGTGACCTGCCAGACCACCACGGCGGCGATTTCGATGGGATTCGAGTTGTGGTCGTTCACCTTGAGCTTCGCGGTCTCGAAATTCCGGACCCGCAGCGAGATGCTCTTCTTGGTGAGGAACGGATTGGCCCACCACAGCCCCTGCTCGCGGACGGTCCCGGCGTAGCTGCCGAACAGCTGGAGCACCTTGCCCTGGTTCGGCTGCACGATCATCAGCCCGCCCCAGGCCAGCGCCGTGGCCACCACCACCAGGACCGCGCCGATGATGCGCGGAGGATCCTGCGAAGCCAGGGCCATGACCAGGCCGCGTACCACCGCTGTGCTGGCGGCGAGGAGGACGAAGAGCATCACGAGCCCGTTGAGGGCCTTCTTGGGAAATTCCCTGGTCACGGCTCTGCCTCGGAGGAGGATGGTATCGATATGATATCACTATGATAATCAGGGTCAAGGGCGCCGGAGCGGGCGCCGCCGGAACGCGGACGGGGGTCCGTGTCGCCACGGCCCCCCGTCCCCTCCCTCCCGGCTCCCCGCGCTTGCGGCGCTAGCCCCGCATGGCCATCGGCACGAATTCGCGCTCGTCGTAGCCGGTGTAGACCTGCCGCGGCCGGGCGATCTTCTGTTCTTTGTCGAGCAGCATTTCCTCCCACTGCGAGATCCAGCCCGGCAGCCGGCCCAGGGCGAAGAGCACCGTGAAGTACTCGGTCGGGTAGCCCATCGCCTGGTAGATCAGCCCGGAGTAGAAGTCCACGTTCGGATACAGCTTCCGCTTGATGAAGTAGTCGTCCTCCAGGGCGATCCGCTCCAGCTCGAGCGCGATCTCGAGCTTGGGGTTGAGGCCGGTCTGCTCGAAGACGTCGTACGCCACCTTCTTGATCAGCTTGGCGCGCGGGTCATAGGACTTGTAGACCCGGTGCCCGAAGCCCATGAGCCGGCCGTGGCCGGCCTTCACCTCGGTGATGAACCCCGGGATGTTCCGCTTGTCGCCGATCTCGTCCAGCATGAGGAGCACCGCCTCGTTGGCGCCGCCGTGCAGCGGGCCGTAGAGCGCGGCGATGCCCGCGGAGACCGCCGAGAAGGGATCCACGTGGGAGGAGCCGACCGCCCGCACCGCGTTCGTCGAGCAGTGCTGCTCGGGGTCGGCGTGCAGGATGAGCAGGATCTCGAGGGCGCGTTGCAGTACGGGGTTGGGCTCGTGCTTGCCCCCGATGCTGAAGGTCATGTTGACGAAGTTCGCGATGTAGCTCAGGTCGTTGCGCGGGAACTCGTAGGGCAGCCCCCTCGAATGCCGGAAGGCGAACGCCGCGATCGTGGGCAGCTTGGCCATCAGGCGGACCCGCTGGAGATACCGGTTGGCCGGATCCTCGATGTTCTTGGCGTCGGGGTAGAACGTCGACAGCGCACCGACCGCGCCGAGCAGCATGCCCATCGGATGGGCGTCGTACCGGAAGCCCTCGAGGAAGGTGATGAGGTTGGTGTGAACGTAGGTGTGGCTGCGCACGTCGCGCTCCCACTTGTCGAGCTGCGCCTTGCTGGGCAGCTCGCCTTCCAGCAGCAGATAGGCGGTCTCGAGGAAGCTCGCCTTTTCGGCCACCTGCTCGATCGGAAATCCCCGGTAGCGGAGGATCCCCTTGTCGCCGTCGATGAACGTGATGGCGCTGCGGCAGGCCGCGGTGTTGAGGAAGGCGGGGTCGTAGGCCATCAGCCCGAAATCCTCCTCGTCCGTCCTGATCTGGCGCAGGTCCATCGCCCGGATGACGCCCTCGGCGATCGGTAGTTCGTAGAGCTTTCCGGTCCGGTTGTCGGTGACTGTCAGTGTGTCTTTTGGCACGGGACGGTCCTTGCCTGGGATGGGTCGGGAACGATGGCCAAAGATACGTCTCGACCGGGGTTTCGCGGGAGGGGTTGCAGCAGTCGCCCGGGCGCTCGGGCTGGGCGGGTAATCGACTGAAGCGAGCGAGATGCTTTCACGCTGGATTCATCGTGGATTCACTCCTGCCTCGCGCCTGCCACCCAGCGCCAAGCCACCTCGAGTCCCGGCGGCGCCGGGCAGGGGCAGGGTCAGGCGTCGTCAATCACTCCCTGCACCTCCCGCCTCCCCTCGAGCTCGCGATCGACCGATTCGCCGATCGCCCTTGCACGTTCGATGTAGAGGGTGAGGTCCGCGATCGATCCGCCGCCGGCGCCCAGCCGGAAAAGGGCGAGGCGGAGGTTCTCGAGCGCCGCCACGGTGTTGGTGAGCTGCTCCCCGGTTTCACCGCGGGCCCGGAGGGATTCTGCCCGTTGCTCCAGTCGATCGATCAGGGGTGGAAGGTCCGGCACGTGCTGGCGAGTGGAGTCCGGCAGCGCTTCGTAGGCGGCCACCGCGGCACGGCCGAGCACGAGCTCCGTCGCGTCCAGCGAGGGAAGGGCAGGCCGGGCCGGCGGGTGGATGCCGATCCCCGCCAGGCGGAAGAACCAGCGCCCGAACCGGCCGGCCCAGAGCCGGTGCCACAGGCTGTCCAGGCGGCGGAGCCAGCGACGCTGCTGGATCACGTCCGCCTCCTCCTTCTGCACCTGGGCTTCCGCGAGCAGGGCCGCGCGGATCTGCTCGAACCCGTATCCCTCCCGGAGCAGGCGGCGGGCCACCACGACCAGCTGAACCAGGAGGATCGTGCCGATGAGGCCCGGCGCCGGCCGGATCATCACGCCGCCGCCCTGGCCCACGGTCACGACGCTCTCTCCGGCCAGCCCGACGGCCAGCAGCACCATGGTCGACACCTGGGCGTTACGGATGAAGCTCCGCACCAGCGGCGGGGCCCGGAAGTCACGCCCGCGCACCTCACCGACTGCGCGGGCGAGGTCGTCGCCGGTCTGGAACCGGGCCGCCGGGTCCTTTATGAGACAGCGGCTGATGATCGAGGCCAGCCGGGCCGGCACCTCGGGCCGGAGTGTCTGCACTGAGGGCGCCGGCTCGATGACCTGCCTGGCCAGGATCGCGGGGAGGTGGGACCCTTCGAAGGGGGCCCGGCCAGTGAGCGCGTAGAACAGCGTCGCGCCCAGGGAGTACAGATCGCTACGCGCATCCACCGATTCGCCGCTGGCCTGCTCGGGGCTCATGTAGCGGGCCGTCCCGACCACCTCCCCGTCTCGGCCGCCGGCGCCCCCGCTGCCGAGGGCGATGCCGAAATCGGTGACGAGCGCGCGATCGGTGCCGCGCTCGAGCATCACGTTGTCGGGCTTGATGTCGCGATGGACGACTCCACGCTGGTGGGCATACCCGAGGGCCCACGCCACCTCTTGGAACACCTTCATCGCGAAGCGTGGGGTCAGCAGGCCGCCGCGCTCCACCCGCTCGCGGAGCGTCTCGCCGTCCACGAATCCCATCACGAAGAACACCAGCTCGCCGCGTTCGTCGACGGTGTGAATCGGGACGATGTTCGGATGGGAGAGGCCCGCCGCGGTGCGGGCCTCGCGCAGGAAGCGCTCGCGATGGTCCGGGTTCAGCGCGAGATGCGGGGGGAGCAGCTTGATCGCGACCAGGCGATCGAGCGCCACGTCCCGGGCCAGCAGGACGATCCCCATCCCGCCCCGCCCCAGTTCGCGCTCGATCGAGTAACGGCCTGCGAGGAATTGCTGGAGGGCCAGGAACTCCGCGCTGATCGGTGCGGTCATAGGACCCAAGTATACTCGCGACGCGCGAGGGGCGGCGCGGAGTGTGGCCGTCCCCGGCCGGCGGGCTTGGCGCGGGCCGCACGGCATGGGTTACGTTTGGGCCTGACGAATTCCATCGGCGGTCTGCACGACATGGTACCTCCCGATCCCGCGAGCCGCGCCCGCGGCGTCCTCCTCGGTCTCGCCGCCGGGAATGCGCTCGGCGTCCCGGTCGAATTCCTGGCCACCGCCGAGCGGATCGCGTCGGAGTATCCCGGCGGGCTCTCCGAGGTCGTGCGCAAGGATCGGCCGGAGTCCCCCTATGATGACGACCTGGCGCTCGCGTTGATCCTGGGCGAGTGGCTGGCCGACGGCGGGCTCGATCTGGAACAGCTCGCCATTCGGTGGGTCGACTGGATGCGGCGGGACGGACGGGGGATCGGCGGGTGGACCGCGAAGGCGCTCGGGCATATCGCCGCCCATGGCTCCCCGCCGGCCTCGACCGGCGGCCAGGCCGGCAACGGCGCAGTGTCGCGCTGCCTCCCCGTGGCGCTCGCCACCCGCGGCTCGCCCCGGAACCTGGTGAGCGGGACCTACCATACTGCGGCACTCACCCATCCCGATGAGCGATGCACCTGGAGCGCGGTGGCCGTGAACGTGGCGGCCGCCTGCTTCCTGGAGGGCAGGCGGGACTTCATTCCCGACGTTCTCGAGGCGCTCCGGAACAACGAGGCACCCGCCGAAGTGATCGCAGCGGTGCGCCGGGTACCCCTCGAAAAACGGACCGACCTGAAGGTGGCGGGACCCGAGGCAGGATATACCGTGCACTGCATGGAGATCGCGCTCTGGTGCGCGTACCATGAACCGAACCTCGAGCGCGGCCTGATCTGGCTGGTCAACGCCGGAGGAGACACCGACACCAACGCGGCGGTGGCGGGCGGCCTGATGGGGGCCCGGGACGGTGCACCGGCGGTCCCTGCGCGCTGGGTAGCTTCGATTCCGGGCGCCGAGCGGATCAGCCGACTCGCCGACCGGCTGGTCGGACTCGGTGGATAGCGATGGCTACCGGCGCCCCGGACGGCCGGCATGGCCGGGGCCGCAACTTTTCCAGGGGGCCCCGCGTATGAACGGCAGGCCGAGCCGGGGCGGCAGCACCGTTCGGCCCCCGATGGGCATCACCACTCTGGCAACAACCCGAAACCCAGTATTCGGCAGCGCAGCCCCGGCACCCGCGAGGCGCTCGGGCGGCGTGCTTCCCCTCAATCCCGGGATTCCTGGCATGAAAAACCGATTCCTCGTCTCGATGCTGCTGGCCTGTGCCACGCCGCTCTCCGCGCAGGTGCAGGTGGACACCTCCGGCGCCGGAACGCTGATCGACCAGGCGATGAGCCACTCCGAGGTGATGCAGAACCTGGAGCAGCTCTCCGACCAGATCGGTCCCCGCCTGACCGGCTCACCTGCCATGCGGCGCGCCAACGACTGGACCGCCGAGCGGTTCCGGGCCTATGGGCTGGTCGCCCACCTCGAGCCCTGGGAGTTCGGTGTGGCGTGGGAGCGCGGGCCGGCTTCGTTCTTGATCAAGGCGCCCTTCTCGCGGCCCATGGTTGGGCACAGCTGGGCATGGACCGAGGGAACCGGCGGCAAGACCCTGTCGGGCCCGATCGTGGAGATCAACGCCGCGACCCCGGAGAGCCTGGCGGTCCACCAGGACAAGATGAAGGGTGCCTGGGTCATGCTCCGTGCTCCGGGGAGGGTATGGAATCCCGATGGTCCGCCCATGACGGCGGCGGACAGTGAGGCGATGCGAGCCTCATTCCGGCGCCAGTTCGGGGGCCCGGCCGATACCTCCGAGGCTGCCCGGAAGGCCCGCCTGCAGTTCCGCACCGACCAGCCGTACCTCCTGAAGAATGCCGGCGCTCTGGGGACGCTGTTCGACGGCTCGAAGGAATTCGGCCTGATGAACATGAGCGGCTCGCCCTACAACGTCTCGCCGTTGCCGAATGTCGTCATCGCGCACGAGGACTATGCGATGTTCGACCGGCTGATCAAGGCCGGCCTCACGCCCCGGCTCGAGGGCCGCGTCGACAACAAGTTCACCAAGAGCCCGGTGACCCAGTGGAACACCGTGGCCGAGATCCGCGGCTCCGAGCTCCCCGGCGAGGTCGTGATCCTCGGCGCGCATCTCGACAGCTGGGATCTCGGCACCGGCACGACCGACAACGGCACCGGCTCCATGGTCGTCCTCGAGGCCGCGCGCGCCATCGCCCAGTCGGGACTGAAGCCGAAGCGCACGATCCGGTTCATCCTGTTCAGCGGAGAGGAGGAGGGCCTGCTCGGTTCCCGGGCCTACGCCGCGCAGCACGCGTCCGAAGCGGACAGCATTCAGGCGGTCCTCGTGCTGGACAACGGCACGGGCGCCATCACCGGGCAGGCGTTGCAGGGACGCAAGCAGGATGAGCCGCTCTGGAAGGACCTGCTGGCACCGGTCGCCTCGCTCGGGGCGACGGAGGTCCGCGATGCGAACAAGGGTGGCACGGACCACCTGTCGTTCATCCCCTACGGCGTGCCGGGCTGGAACTTCGACCAGATCAGCCGCGGCTACAACCACACGCACCACTCGCAGGTCGACACCTATGACCACGCCGTGCCGGACGATCTGAAGCAGGCCTCGGCCGTCATGGCGGTGACCGCCTACGAGCTGGCGAACCTGCCGGTGCTGATTCCCCGGGGCGAGACGCTCCCGGTGACCCCGCCGGCCGTCACCCCGCCGTCACCGGGCCTGGCGAAGAAGTAGGGAAGGGCGCTCACCTCTGGTTCGGCAGCCGGACCGTGCAGGTCGTGAGGAAGCCACCGCGGATGTTGTAGACCGTGGTGATCTCGAGGGACTTCGGCTCGAGGACCTTGAAGAGATCTTCGGCGATCCTGGCGGTCACATGTTCCTGGAAGATCCCGACGTTCCGGTAGCTGATGACATAGTACTTGAGGCTCTTGAGCTCGACGCACTTCGACCCCGGCGTGTAGCGGATCGTGAGCTTCGCGAAGTCCGGCAGCCCGCTGTAGGGGCAGACCGCGCTGAATTCGTCGGTCTCGGTCACGATCTGCTGTTCGGGGCCCTCATACCCGAAGGTCTCCAGGACGGAGACGTCCACGGCTTCTGGGCCCACGAAAGCGAGGGTGCGTCCTTCGGCGATGGCCATCTGGCGATCTCCAGGGACAAATTGAAAAGGGGGTGCGGTCGCCCGCACCCCAATATACTGTCCAGCGCCCCGTGCTACCGCCCCGCCACCTGCCGCCCTATTTCCCGTCCCACTGCACCATCCCTTCCTCGAGCCAGGTGTACTGGTTGTCGAGGAACTTCCGGGCCAGCGAGTAGGTCGCTACGTCCTCGTTACTCCACACCGCCGCGAACCGCTCCTCCGCCCGGCGGCGGGCGTGGCGGCTGAACACGTCGGCCAGTTCGATCGGCGTGCGGTCGGCGGGGTTCTTCTTCACCATGGCCTGGGCGCGGGCGCAGGCCGCCGAAATGGCCAGCAGCTCGGCGCCGATCTCCACGATCCGGCCGAGCACGCTCTGCCGCTTCTCGAGCTTCGGCCCGAAGCGGATCATGCAGTGGAAGATCGTCCGGCCGAGTTTCCGCGAATTCCGCTCGACGAAGCGCATGTGGGTGGCCAGCGGGCCGAACTCGCCGTAGCCGAGGCGCCCCTTGAGGCTGAGCCAGAGCTTCGGGTACCAGACGGCGTAGAAGAGCCCCGAGCGGAGCAGTGCCCTGAGCTTCTTCCCCATCGGCGCCTTCGGGTCGATGAGGTCGCCGGCGAGCTTGAAATGGGTGTCCACTGCCTCGCGGGCGATGAACAGCCGCATGATCTCGCTCGAGCCCTCGAAGATCAGGTTGATCCGGAAGTCGCGCATCATGCGCTCGACGGGGTCGGGGCGCTCACCGCGGCTGCGCAGGCTGTCGGCGGTCTCATAGCCGCGGCCGCCCTTGATCTGGAGGGTGTCGTCGACGATCCGCCACCCCATCTCGGTGTTCCACATCTTCGAGATCGCGGCCTCGAGCCGGATGTCGTAGCCGCCCTTGTCGGCCATCAGCGAGGCCAGGTCGGACATCGCCTCCATCGCGAAGGTATCCGCGGCCATGCGCCCGATCTTCTGCGCGATGGCGTCGTGCCGGCCCACCGGCTGACCCCACTGGGTGCGGGTGGAGGCCCACAGCCGCACGATCTCGAGGCACCGCTTGGCGCCCGCCACGCAGGAAGCCGGCAGCGTGAGGCGGCCGGTGTTGAGCGTCACCAGCGCGAGCTTGAGACCCTTGCCCTCGCCCCAGATGATGTTCTCCGCCGGCACCTTCACGTTGGTGAACCGGATGACGCCGTTCTCGATGCCCTTGAGCCCCATGAAGTGGAGCCGCTGGGCAACCTCGACACCCGGCCAGTCGGTCTCGACAATGAACGCGGTGATCTTCTTGTCGGTCGTCCGGGCCATCACCACCATCAGCTCGGCGATGGTGCCGTTGGTGCACCAGAGCTTCTCGCCGTTCAGGACGTAGTGGGTGCCGTCCGGCGACAGCTCCGCGTGCGTGCTGAGGGCCGCGGGATCGGACCCGACGTTCGATTCCGTCAGGGCGAAGGCCGACACGGCGCCCTTCGCGAGGCGCGGGAGGTACTTCTTCTTCTGTTCCGGGGTGCCGAAGAGCTTGAGCGGGGTCGGCACGCCGATCGACTGGGCCGCCGAGAGCAGCGCCGTGAGGCTGCCGTCCTGGCTGGTGACCAGGCCGATCGCCTTGGTATACATCAGCTGGCTCAGGCCGAGGCCGCCGTACTCAGTCGGGATCTTGATGCCGAACGCGCCCAGCTCGCGCAGCCCCTGGATCACCTCGGGTGGGACCTGGCCTTCACGGTCGATCCGGTCGCTGTCCACCTTCTCCCGCATGAAGCGCTCGAGCTTCTCCAGGAAGGGGCGGGCGCGCTCCACCTCGGCGGGATCGGGCTCGGGATACGGATGGACGAGATCCAGCCGGAATGACCCCTCGAAGAGCTCGCGCACGAAGCTCGGTGCGTGCCAGTCCTTCTCTCGTGCCCCCTCGGCCACATCGCGGGCCTCCTTTTCGGTCGCCAGGGGTGCCGGGGGCTTCGGGGCCTGGGTGGCCGGAGAGGTGATGACGTTGGTCATGGCGTAGGGCCCTTTCGGGAGGTTGCGGTCTAGGCCGCGTCGGTTGCATTGGTTGGGACGGCTTCCGCTTCGGGCGCGACCACCCGTCGCTCCATGCCCTGGAGCACCAGCCCGATGACGTGGCGGCGCCGCTCCTCGAGGAAGCGGGGGGTGGCCGGATTCACTCCGAGCGCCTGCACGACCGTGCCCGCGTGGACCATCGGGAACCAGCACAGGGCGATGATGCTCAGCAGCAGCTGCATCGCCTCGGCCCGCTGGGACGGGTCGAGGGCCAGCTCGGAGACGATCGCGCCGAGCGCTTCCTGGATGACTTCGAGATGGGGGGGAACGTCCTTCAGGTGGCGGCTGCCGCTCAGCGCCTCCCATTCCATGAGGCGGACGAAGTGCGGGTTCGAGGAGATGAAGTCGAAGTACTCCGCGACCGCACCCGCGAGAATCACGGAGGGGTTCTCATGGCTCGCGAGCGCCCGCTCGCGCCCGCTCCGCACCGCCGCCCGCACCCGTTCGAAACAGCGTTCCAGGACGGCCCGATAGAGGTCCTCCTTGGAGCCGAAGAAGTACCCCGGCGTTCCGCGGGAAACCCCGGCAGCGGCCCCGACCTCGTTCAGGCTGGTGGCTTCATAGCCGTGCTGCGCGAACAGCCGTTCGGCGGCATCGAGGATTGCCTCGCGGCTCCGGCCCGGGTTGCGCTCGCGTTCGGTGGAGATGCCCATTTCCCCTCAGGGCAACGAGATAGATGAACTTGCTTGCTGACAAGCAAGATGAACAGGCCGGGGAGAAAGATCAAGGCCGGCGCTCCTTGCGGTGCCCCGGCCCCGATCCCTGCTTTCGGTTCCCCGTTCGCAGTCGCGCTGCTACCCCCTCCGCACCACTGCCCGTCTGGGCACCGGCTCGGGGGCGGGCGCCGGGGCAGGGGCTCCCGGGGCGGGAGCGCCGGGGGTGCCGACCGGCGTGGCATGGGGCTGCACCTTTCGGAACATCGGTCGGAACCGGTCCCACTGCTCGAGAATGGTCTTCGCCCGGTGGCTGCCGGTCTTCTCGAGGTGCTGGTGGATCAGGTCGAGGACGACCGTCTCGTCGTGCTGCTCGAAGGGCACGATGCCCACCATGTCGGTGTTGCAGCGGAGCGGGAAGCTCCCGGATTCGTCGAGCACGTAGGCGACGCCGTTCGACATGCCGGCGGCGAAGTTGCGGCCGACCGGGCCGAGGACGAGGACCAGCCCTCCGGTCATGTACTCGCAACAGTGGTTGCCGGCGCCCTCGATGACCGCCGTGGCGCCGGAGTTGCGCACCGCGAAGCGGCTGGCGGCCTGGCCCGCGGCGAACAGGCGGCCCGCGGTCGCGCCGTAGAGGACCGTATTGCCGAGGATGGTGTTCTCGTGGGTCGCGTGGGCGTACGCTGCCTGGCGGAATGGCCGGATGGTGATCTCTCCGCCGCAGAGGCCCTTGCCCACGTAGTCGTTGGCCTCGCCCTCGAGATCGAGGTGCATGCCCGAGAGCGCGAAGGCGCCGAAGCTCTGGCCCGCGCTGCCCCGGAACCGGAGCCGCAACTGATTCTCCGGCAGCCCCTTGTCGCCGTGGCGTTCGGCGAGGGCTCCCGCGATCCGGGCGCCGACGGCGAGGTGATGGTTGCGGATCTCGTAGGTTCCGGAGAACGGGTGCCCCTTATCGACATAGCTCATGCATTCGACCAGGATCTCGTCGTCGAGCGAGATGACCCCGGGACGTTCGTTCCGCTCGATGGTGCGGACCCGCGCCGTCCCGGTTCCCGGAATGGCAGGGGTGAGCAGCGCCGAGAGGTCGAGCATCTGCGCCCGCGGAATGTCGGGGCGCTCCACCCGCTCGAGCAGGTCGGCGCGGCCGATGATCTCCTGGAGCGAGCGGGCGCCGAGGGAAGCGAGGATCTCGCGCACCTCCTCGGCCACGAAGTGGAAGTAGGTGACCACCTGCTCCGGAGTGCCCTTGAACTTCGCCCGCAGATCCGGGCGCTGGGTGGCGATGCCCGTCGGGCAGGTGTTCAGATGGCACTGGCGGGCCATGGCGCAGCCCATCGCCACCAGGGCCGCGGTGCCGAATCCGTACGACTCGGCGCCGAGCAGCGCCGCGATGACGACGTCGCGCCCGGTCTTGAATCCGCCATCGGTGCGGACCTCGATGCGGTGGCGCAGGCCGTTGCTGACCAGCGTCGCCTGGGTCTCGGCGAGCCCGAGCTCCCACGGGGCTCCCGCGTGCTTGATGGAGGAGAGTGGCGAGGCGCCGGTGCCCCCGCTGTGTCCGGCGACCAGCACGTAGTCGGCGTACGCCTTCGCGACGCCGGCGGCGACCGTGCCGACCCCCGCCTCGGCGACCAGCTTGACTCCGATGCGCGCCCTCGGGTTCACGGTCTTCAGATCGTGGATCAGCTGGGCCAGGTCCTCGATCGAGTAGATGTCGTGGTGCGGCGGCGGCGAAATGAGCGGAATGCCGGGCACCGAGTGCCGGAGCCGGGCGATCAGCTCCGTCACCTTGTGACCGGGAAGCTGACCGCCTTCGCCGGGCTTGGCCCCCTGGACGATCTTGATCTCCAGCTCCTCGGCCCGGCTCAGATACTCGGTGGTGACGCCGAAGCGACCCGACGCGACCTGCTTGATCCGGTTGTCCAGCCGGTCACCGCTGGCGAGCGGGTGATAGCTGAGCGGGTCCTCGCCGCCCTCGCCGGAGTTGGAGCGCGCGCCAAGCCGGTTCATGGCGATCGAGATCGTGGAATGCGCCTCGGGCGAGAGGGCGCCGAGGGACATCGCGGAGGAGACGAACCGGTGCAGGAGGCCGGCCGCCGGCTCGACCTCCTCGAGCGGAATCGGCGTCCCCGTCCGTATGGCCAGCAGGTCGCGCGGATTGCCGGGGCGTCTCGCGGCGTTCCTGGCCACGAAGCTCCGGTAGGCCTCTTTGGTGCCGGCCTTCACTGCCTGCTGCAGCGCCATCACCGTGGTGGGCGCCCAGCCGTGGTCCTCCCCCTCCTTGCGGAACCGGATGCGGCCGTAGTCCGGAATGCTGGTGACCGGCGCTGCCCCGGGCGCTTCGGGCCACGCGAGCCGGTGCCGGGCGAGCACGTCCTCGGCGATCTCCTCGAAGCCGATGCCGCCGACCAGCGAGACGGTGCCACGGAAGGCGCGCTGGATCACCTCACTGCCGAGGCCCAGCGCCTCGAAGATCTGGGCGCCGCAGTACGAGTGCAGGACCGAGATGCCCATCTTCGACATGATCTTGAGCAGGCCCTTCTCGGCGGCCGTGCGGAAGTTCCTCCGCGCCTGGTCCGGCGAGGGCCGGGGTGGCTGGCCGTCCTTGCGGGAGCCGGGCTCCTCGGCGGCGAACAGCGCGGAGACCGACTGCAGCGCCAGCCAGGGATGCACCGCCTCCGCACCGTAGCCGATCAGGGTCGCGAAGTGATGGATGTCGAACGCATCGCCGACCTCGGCGACGAGCCCGAGCCGGAGCCGCAGTCCCGCGTCGAGCAGGTGGCGCCGCACCGCGCCGAGGGCCAGCAGCATCGGGATCGGGGCGCGCTCGCGGTCGGCCGCCCGGTCGCTGATCACGAGCAGGCGGGCGCCGCTCCGGGCGGCCTTCTCCGCCGCCTTGCAGAGGACATCGAGCGCGGGCCGGAGTCCTTCGGGGCCGGTCGACACATCCCACAGGGCGTTCAGGGTCACGCACGAGAAACCGGGCACATTGCGGAAGGCGGCCATTTCCTCTTCGAGCATGACGGGATGATCGAGCCGGAGCAGTTTCGCGTGGCTCGCCTTCTCGACCAGGAACGATCCCTGGCGGCCGAGGTGCATCCGGAGCGACATGACCACCGATTCGCGCAGCGGATCGATGGGCGGGTTGGTCACCTGCGCGAAGCGCTGCCGGAAATAGGCATAGAGCCCCGGCGGGAAATGGGCGAGCGGTGGAATGGGGGTGTCATCGCCCATGCTCCAGATGGCGTCCTGGGCGCCGGTGCCCATCGCCTCGAGGACGAAGCGGAGATCCTCGTGCCCATAGCCGAAGGCCAGCTGCTTCGGCGCGAGGTCTTCGGCGGGCGGAGCCGGCGGCACCGGGCCGGGCTCGGGCGTCAGGATTCGCGTATTGGCGCTCACCCAGCGGCCATACGGCTTCCGCGAGGCTACCTCGCGCTTGACATCCATATTGCGGAGGACGCGGCAGCGCGCGGTGTCCACCGCGATGTACTCGCACGGTCCCAGCCGGCCGCTTTCGACCACGTCACGAGGATCGAGATCCGCCAGCCCGACTTCGGAGCCGGCCACGACCAGCCCGTCGCGGGTCACCTTGTAACGGCAGGGGCGGAGGCCGTTGCGGTCGGTGGCCGCCGCCGCCACGACCCCGTCGGTGAAGGCGAGCGCGGC
>Ga0153915_10001192_pt1 | contig 24055 bp, 18 predicted proteins | sample Opewatmetagenome_2_FD_107003 | JGI IMG/M metagenome (GOLD analysis project Ga0153915, IMG submission 107003) | Freshwater wetland microbial communities from Ohio, USA - Open water 3 Core 3 Depth 3 metaG | ecosystem: Environmental > Aquatic > Freshwater > Wetlands | place: USA: Ohio, Lake Erie...
CTGGGCATGGCACCCTTTAGTCAGGACATGTACGAAGGTAACGACTACGCCGGTCTGGTAACCGGTCTGGCCTGGACAGCAGCCGGAGGCAAAATCCTGTACATTGAATCCAGCCTGAGCAAAGGTAAAGCCAACAAACTCACGTTGACAGGTAATCTCGGTGATGTTATGAAAGAATCGGCCGTCATTGCCTTGGAATACATCAAATCGCATGCAGCCAGCCTGAACATCAACGACGACTTGTTCGACAACTGGAACGTGCACATTCATGTACCTGAAGGCGCCATCCCCAAAGACGGTCCTTCAGCTGGTGTTACGATGGTCACTTCTTTGGCTTCTTCGTTCACCCAACGCAAAGTCAAAAAGAATCTGGCTATGACCGGTGAGATCACCCTTCGTGGCCGCGTGTTGCCGGTGGGTGGCATCAAGGAAAAAATCCTGGCGGCGAAACGCTCTGGCATCAGGGAGCTCATCCTGTCCAAAGAAAACGAAAAGGACATCAAGGACATCAAGGAATCATACCTGAAAGGATTGACATTCCACTATGTAAAAGACATTTCCGAAGTGCTGGCCATCGCCCTGCTCAAGGAGAAAGTGGCGCATCCTGTGAATCTGGAAGGATAAACGTTACAGCTGAAATGAAAGGTGCCTGGTCGGGCACTTTTTTGCACTGACAATCAGATTATTTCGGAGCTTTATAATACAGTACCAAACCTATCAGGAAGTACAGTACGTTCGGGAACCAGACGGCCAGGAAGGGAGTCATGCCTCCTCCTTGTGCGAAGCTGCCGGAGATGGTATCAAGCAATATGTATGAAAAGCTGATGAGCATGCCTATACCCAGGTGAAGTCCAATGCCACCGCGCACCTTGCGGGAAGCCAAAGATACTCCAATCAGGGTCAGGATAAAACAGGAAAACGGGAAGGAAAAGCGACGCTGGTATTCAACGCTGTATTCTTTGATATTGGCGACACCACGCTTTTCCTGACGGTCAAGGTATTGCTTCAGTTCAGGTGTCGTGAGCTGCTCACTGAAACCTTTTACAATGAAAAACTCGTCCGAATTGACATGAATGACGGTGTCCAGCGTCTTACCTTCTTCAATATGTTCATACAAGCCGTCAAATTCCCGGATCAGGTAGTCTTTCAGGATCCAGTGATAAGAGGTGTCCTGTTGGATCCTACGGGCAGTCAACCGGGATTTTAGCTGCAGGTCTTCATAGGTTTCCAAAAAGAAATTATAGCCATTCTGGTTATTGGCATCATACCGTTCGATGTACATGACTGTGCCAGGTTCCAGTTCCATCTGTACATTCCGCACATAATCGGTTTTGACTTTCCGGACAAATTGATCTTCAAAATCAAGCCGGGTCTTGTTGGCATTGGGAATCCAGAATGAATTCAAAAAAAACATACCGACAGCCAGCATGCCGGCAGAAATCATATACGGCCTCAGGAAACGTTTAAAACTGACACCACTGGAAAGCATAGCGATGATCTCGCTGTTGTATGCCATCTTTGAGGTGAAAAAAATAACGGAAATAAAAATAAACAACGGACTGAACTTCACACCAAAATAAGGAATGAAATTCAGGTAATAGTGGAAAATGATATCGTGACCGGTTGCCCTGTTCTGAATAAACTTGTCAAGCTTCTCATTGAAATCGAACACAACGACGATAGACATAATCAGCATGATGCTGTAGAAATAGGTACCCAAAAACTTACGGATCAAGTAGATATCCAGTCGTTTGAACGAATTTTTCAGTTTTGCAATCGCTTTCATCTTCTACTATATTTTTCATTTAAGGCCAAATGGAACGCCGCATGCCCTAATTATACCATGCCTGGGTGCATTTACAAGCATGCTCGTTTCATAATCGGTAACTGATTTGTTTCAGCATTTCCGGCTTCCAGCAAGAAAAATCACCGGCAATAATGTGTCTTCGGGCTTCGCCGACAAGCCACAGATAAAACGCCAGGTTGTGAACCGAAGCTATCTGCAAAGCCAGTAATTCCTCTGCTATAAAAAGATGACGCAAATAAGCCCTGGAATAAAACAGATCAACATCGGCGGCACCATCAGCTTCTATGGGTGAAAAATCGGCAATCCACTTTTTATTCCGCATGTTCATGATACCGTGTTTGGTAAACAGCATGCCATTACGGCCGTTGCGGGTAGGCATGACACAATCGAACATATCAACGCCTCGTTCAATCGCCTCAAGCAGATTGGCGGGAGTACCCACTCCCATCAGGTAGCGGGGTTTGTTCAGGGGTAAAATGCTGTTGACCAACTCGATTATCTCATACATTTTTTCGGCAGGTTCTCCGACAGCCAGTCCGCCAATGGCATAGCCCTCACGATCTTTCGAGGTGGCAAATTCGGTCGATTGTTTGCGTAAATCCGGATAGACACAACCCTGAACGATGGGAAACAGCGTCTGACTGTATCCATAAAGGGGCTCAGTGCTGTCAAAACGGGCAATGCAACGATCCAACCAACGATGTGTCAATTCCATGGACTTTCTGGCATAATCATAATCGGCCGTACCAGGAGTGCATTCATCAAACGCCATGACAATATCGGCTCCAATGGTCCGCTGCGTATCCATAACGTTTTCAGGCGTAAAGAGATGCTTTGACCCGTCAATGTGCGACTGAAACGTGGCACCCTCTTCTTTCATCTTTCGACGATGAGAAAGAGAGAAAATCTGAAAGCCGCCGCTATCTGTCAGTATAGGTCTGTCCCATGCCATAAAACGATGCAGCCCTCTGGCTTGTTCCAGAATCTGAAGACCAGGACGCAGGTATAGGTGATAGGTATTTCCAAGAATTACCTGAGCCTTGACCTGCTCCTTCAATTCGGTTTGATAAACAGCTTTTACAGAACCAACAGTACCGACCGGCATAAAGATAGGTGTCTCGATGCAGCCATGGTCTGTGGAAACCACCCCTGCCCTTGCATTGGATTTAGAATCAGTGGCTGTAAGTTCAAACGTCATCGGCCCGTTTTTGGCTGCAAAGATAATTTATTCACGGGAATAACGTGAAGGAATGGGTCGTTAACTGTATCTGCTTACCATTAAAAATGTATCTTTGTGCCACAATTCACATCCTGACTATCCGGCACATGAATCTTTTTGACATCATCATCATCGCCTTAGGACTAGCCATGGACTGTCTGGCTGTATCCATCGCTTGTGGCATTGTTTTCAAACGTTTTATACTGTGGCCTTCTCTGCGGATCGCTTTCTTTTTCGGCTTTTTTCAAGGTATCATGCCCCTGATTGGCTGGTATGCCGGTAACAGTTTCAGCGGATATATCAGCAGTTTTGATCATTGGGTTGCCTTTGTTATCCTACTGATTCTTGGTATCAAAATGATTATCGACTATTTTAAGGAAAAAAAGATATCATCCAAAGATAAAAAGCTGAATCCCTGGAAATTATCCGTTATACTTACGTTGGCAATCGCTACCAGCATCGATGCCTTGGCTGTAGGGCTTTCGTTTGCTTTTCTGGATTTCGAGCCTTATCTGTCCGCGTTTATAATCGGTAGCATCACCACTCTGATATCCCTGTTTGGCCTGATTATTGGCAGCAAATATTGCTGCCGATTCCGCATTCCTGCCGAATTGCTAGGCGGCATTGTATTGATTGGGATAGGCATTAAAATCCTGCTTGAGCACCTCTTTTTTTGAAAACCCACTTTTAGACTGCGTTTTTTTTCCTATCTTTGAAATCGGCTGAAACAATCAGAATACGGTCTTGTGACGGTATTCCATTGTTTTTAATGATTCATAACACACTAATATGTCGAAACATGGAAAAGAGCATCAAGGGTACACAAACTGAAAAGAACCTACTCACCTCCTTTGCCGGTGAGTCACAAGCGCGTATGCGTTATACTTATTTTGCCAGTACGGCAAAAAAGGAAGGATACGAACAAATCTCCGCCATCTTTGAAGAAACCGCCAACCAGGAAAAGGAACATGCCAAACGTATGTTCAAATGGTTGGAAGGTGGTATGGTGGAAATTACAGCCAGTTATCCGGCCGGTATCATTGGTACGACCGTTGAAAACCTGAAGGCTGCGGCAGCTGGCGAACATGAAGAATGGTCACTGGACTACCCGCATTTTGCCGATATAGCTGATGCTGAGGGGTTCAAGGAAATTGCCATCATGTATCGTATGATTGCAAAAGCTGAAAAAGGACACGAAGAACGCTACCTGAAGCTGATGAAAAACATACTCGAAGATGAGGTGTTCAAACGCGAAGACAAAGTCAGATGGCAATGCCGCAACTGTGGCTACATACACGAAGGTAAGACAGCACCGCAAAATTGCCCGGCATGCCAACATCCGCAGGCGTATTTTGAAATCGAGAAAGAAAACTATTGATTGTTTCAGGAAAAAGCATCAAGGGGCCATCTCAAAAGGATGGCCTTTTTGCAAGGTATCTCATTAGCTTTTGATCATTTCGATGGTGACCTGATTTTCAGGTTGAATGATTCCAGCCTCGAAATCCGACAGGTTCCTGATGGTTGTGTTGGAAATCTGGATCAGCGCATTATCTGTGAAGTAGGCCTGATGAGCAGTAATAAGTACATTGGGGAATGTCATCAGTCTGGAAATTTTGTCGTCACGAATGACGATTTCCGATAAATCCTTGAAAAACAGAGATTCTTCTTGTTCGTACACATCCAATCCCATGTAACCGATCTTGCCATCTTTCAACGCCTTGATGGCCGCATCCGAGTCAATCAGTTTGCCACGGCTGGTGTTGATCAGCATAACGCCTTGTTTCATCAAATCAATGGAAGCATCACTGACCAGATGATGCGTCTCAGGGGTAAGCGGACAGTGTAACGAGATAATGTCGGACTGACCGAACAATTCATCCAGTTTGACATACGTTACACCAGCTTCAAGCAATGAAGCGTTTTGATGAGCGTCGAAAGCTAGAATTTTACAGCCAAAACCCATCATGATACGGGCGAACACTGTACCAATACGGCCGGTTCCGACAACACCAACCGTTTTTCCTTCCAGTTCAAAGCCAGTCAGCCGTTCGATGGAAAAATTGCCTTCACGGACACGGTTGTAGGCCTTGTGTGTCTTGCGATTTAACGTCATGATCAAAGCAACGGCATGTTCAGCAACGGCGTGGGGAGAATAAGCCGGCACCCGCAAGACCTTGATACCTCTTTGATGAGCCTGAGCCACATCAACATTATTGAATCCTGCACAACGCAAAACAACGACTTTCACCCCATTCTCAGCCAACCCGTCAATAACGGCTGCATTCAACGGATCGTTGACAAATACACAGACAGCATCGTATCCTTCCGTCAATCTGACGGTTTTTTCCCTGAGGGAACCTTCGAAATAGAACAAGTCATGTTTCCCTGCAGCATTGGCCTGATCCAGGTATTCCTTATCGTATGATTTGGTACTAAAGACAGCTACTTTCATTTTCTATCGAACATTCGAAACGTTCCTCAAAGATACAATTTTTTGGAAATAATATGATATTACAGGCCGGCGGCGTTGGCAAGTAAAAAATGTTCAGCTTCAACACTCCAAAGACCTTGGTTCTTGCCGCACAAGGTTGCCAGGGTTTTGTATACAGGATTGGTTTCACCAAGTACGGCAAAATCGGTGATGGGGGTCAACGGCATGTTGATGTGCGTATAAATCAGCTTCTTGCCACCAGGAATTTCAGGAAGATGGCAGGTGGCTTCCGTCACAGCGTTAAGTCCGCCAATGTGGGTGACAAGGCCGGCAGGATCGAGACCTTTGCCCATCAAACGAAGAGCTTCCACCATATCATCCTTGTTCCCTCCACTCGTACCAACCACATGGGTATAGGCATAATGGACATTGTAGAAATTGAACATGGCACTAAAGCTTGGATCGCCGGGCCCTGCAAAAAAATTCAGGCAACCATCAAATGCCAGGATGGCATCCGCTTGTTCGACAACCGGTTTGACAGGCACAAAAACAAATACATCGTTGAAGCCTTCACCACCGGAAATGGTCTTAAGGGCCTCAACCGGATGCTGCATTTCTTTCGTATTGATGTATCGGAGATCAATACCACGGGATTTGGCAAATTCAATCGTATAAAGGCTGGCAGCTCTGTCCAGACGTGTCTGGTCAACATCGGTCACAACGCAAAGCGCAGGGTGACAATCTTCACGGTGTAAAATATAATTGATGGCGGCCAGGCCCATAGGCCCTACACCTGCCAGAATAGCCATTTTTCCACCGTCCACAATTTCCATCTTATGCACGTAGCTACCGGGTGTGATGTGATAGTTGGCATGCATGGCACCAATGACACAGGACAACGGTTCAGCCAGCGATGCCGGATAAAAACCTTCCCCATGGTACGGAAGCAGGCAATCGTGTTCCATCACTTCCTTCGGAATGATGACGTAGGTAGCATCACCGCCTATATACCGATAGCTATAGCCTGGAGCACTCAGCACACCAACCGGCCCACCTTCGTAATTAAGGGCCGGCTGAATGGAGAACTTATCCCCGGCCTTAAATTGAGATGCCCATCTGCTACCCACCTCCACCAGCTCACCGGCAAATTCATGACCAATGATGACAGGGTTATCAGACACATTATCGGGGACACGCTTGTGGTCGGAACCCTGACTAGCTGCTTTGTAGGAGGACATACATAAGCTGTCTGTCACCACTTTAGCCAGTATTTCATTGTCTTTGATTTTTGGCAAATCAAATTCCTCCAACCGAAGGTCTTTCTTGCCATATAATCGTACTGCTTTGGTTTTCATTTTTAGCGTTATTTGTTATTTAAGATGTTCACATCCAGCATTATTCAGATATAGCAGCACAGTAGGATTACCACGGGCTCACAAATTTTCCATACTCATGAAAGCATGACTTGACCACCTGTAATTGGAAGAGCCTGGCCGGTTTCGCCAGTTTGTTCCATCAAATATAACACGCCCTTTGTCACATCCTCCGGTGAACACCCCTTCCGCATAGGCACCTGTGCCAAATAAAAGTCCTTCACATCCTGAACGGTCTTTGCACCAGGCACTTTTCCAGCATTGAGATACTGCACGAACAAACCGTTTTCCGGATCGCTCCAGAGTGGACCTTCGTAAAAGTTACCCGGACAGATAGCATTTACTTTTATCCGGAAGGGAGCCAGTTCAAGGGCAAACGACTGTGTCAGCCCTACCCCGCCGAACTTGCCGCCAGAATAGGCGAAATTGGCCTTGCTGCCACGCAAACCGGATTTGGAATTGATCTGGATGATATCGGCATAATAATCGGGCGCATACAGGGCTTGCAATTTCATAACTCGACTGACAACCTTGGTGCAATAGAAGTAGGCGCTATAATTGATTTTCGTGACAAAATCGAAGTTTTCAGGTGTCATATCTTCCAGACTACCAGCGCGTAATACACCCGCGTTACTGATGAAGCAATCAATGGCTCCAAACTGGCAAATAGTTTCGTGTACCAGGTTTTCGATACTTTGAATGTCACTGACATTGGTTTTGACAAAAATGGCCCGGTTGCTTTTGGCCACCGCGTTAAAACGTTCCACAGTGGCCAGTGCCACAGGCTCGTTCATGTCAGCTACGACAATGTTGGCGCCTTCCTGCAGCAGACAACGGGCTATCCCTTCGCCAAAGCCCTGAGCAGCTCCCGTCACGACAATAGTCTTGTTTTCGGCACGACCGGCGGAAATACCAGCCGTCACACTGCGGCGGTAGTTTTCTACTTCCCAGTTGTCGATGAAGTCGATTTGCTGCTGCGTCATCGGATGCGGTCCACCAAACGAATCAGCCAGCCAGGCAATCTTCATGGCATCTTCAAACACATCAAGCAGGATGTCACATTGAGCGGCATTGTCGCCTACCGCCACTACACCAATGCCTTTGATAAGAAGCACGTTGGGTTGATAGCCGAATCTGGCGGTGAATACAGGAATGACTTCTGCAGCTTCTTTTACTATCGCTTCCGGTTCTTCTTGATTGATGAAGATATAATTGGATTTGCAATAAACAATGGCATCCGGAGTGAATGGACGGGCAATCATGGCATATTTACCGGCACTGTCGTAAAAATACTTGATAAGGGAATTCTTACGTACTTTCAGTGTCTTTAATTTTCGGTCTGACACCATCATACGAATGGCCGGCACAACCAACTCCGTACAGGAACAAGTGGCACGAGTCTCAGCAGGAACGAGTTTGATAACAGCTTTCTCCAGCTTGTCAATGATATCTTTATAAAGCACCTTGATTTCACCGATACTGTTGGCAGCCACGAAGATGCCGTGGTTTTGCAGCCAGATGACAGCAGGTTCTTCACCATATTCAGACCGATAGCCCCTGATGGAATCTTCCACTTTCTTGAAAAGTACGTACCCTGGATCAGTATATGGAATGTATAACGCTTTCTTACCGAACAGACTGACCAGGTCGGTTTCTGCCCGCTGGCTACACATCAGGCCATTGACGATTGTGGGATGCAGATGTACCACGTAGCTGTAACCAATGGCATTGTGCATGGAGGTTTCCACAGAGGGACGCTTGCCTTTGGTGAGGGTGGCTGCAGCAAGGTCGTTCTTCACCTGTTCTTCCCGTTCGCTGGCGTCATTACTGTAGGTCCGTTCTGACAGAACATTCAGTCTGGTACGGTCAAGTACGGCAAAACCATCTTCTGTAATGGTAGCCAAGGCAGAACCGCTGGCTTTCACCCAGATATTTTCGGCATTCTTATACGATGTATTGCCTCCGCCGGCTATGACAAAACGGCTGTCTCTGCCGTAAAAGTGTGATAGCTCTATTAAATCGTTTATTTCCTTCATAATTGATCTTTTTATTCAACGACACGGCTGATCAGCTGGTCGCCCAGTTTGATGTATTCATCACGTTTGCTTCGGTCAGCCACACCATTGGCGCCCACATAACCAGGAAGCCCCTGTGCCACGACATATTGGTGAGCTGCCACAACACAGGCTCCTTCGTAATTGATCTTTTTCAACGTGTCGGTCAACGGCGTACTCTGACGGGCAAACAGTTCAAGAGGTTCCATGGCTGGTGTATTGTGTTCACTGCCAAAAGTTACCACAAAGCCTTGTTCATGCAGATACAGGGCATATTTTTCAAGCAGTACTACATCGTTACGGGTGGTAATGAATTCCACTGAAGAAAAACCACGTTCCGTCAGTGTTTTGGCCACTTTTTCCAAATCACCTTCGAAATCAGTATAAACTCCTTTGGCATCATCGGCCAGAAAAGGATAGGTCGGAATGCCTCCGGCTGCCAGTATGATGTCACAAACGGTCCGCATGGGCAGAAAGGCTTTCGGATCTTCCGGAACGAAAGCGGCACCACCAGCTTTGAGCAAGTTGCTGCGTATTTCATTCTCTACGCCGGCCACATCCGATACGTCCGATTTAAGTTCTTTTCCGCTGAAAAGTTTTAAAAACAGCGCCTTGACAGCGACCTCATCATTGAAACAGGCTTCACAGGCTTTTATTCTCAACGCTTTTGCCAAATGACGTTCACGGATGGAGCCCATTGTCAGATTGGCCCTGATCCATTCAACATCAAGACTGAAACCGGCGTTACTGGCCAACAGCACCTCATTGAGCCTGGCGCACATACTTTCAACCTGGGCGTTGGCTTCGGCACGAACAGTAGCCAACCGGGTGGCAAATGGTTCCGCCAACTTAAAAGGATAAGCCAATCCCTTGCCACTCAAATAGGTCCGACCTGGATTCCCCGGATCGTTTACACGAAGGCCGGCTTTTTGGTCAGCTTCGTTCAGGCTGATGAATTCAATGTTGAACAAGGGGTACAGGTGACGCTTGCTGCATTCGGTCGCCCAGGCTTCATAGCCATCAGTACTGTAGAAGTCGTTGATACCGACTACGGAAACACCTTCAGCCACAGCCATGTCAAGTGCCTGCGTCAGTTCGCTGAAGGCACTGAAGGAATAAGGTGTGTGCAGGTGCGCGTTGACGTTACGGATAGTCATGGCTTTATACCCCCAATTTTGAACGTCTCAGGATTTCTCCATCGGTAAAGTTTTCGCCCGGAATGTATCCCGACAATGGCTGGATACGTTCGTTGATCATATCCAGAAACCAGCTTGGTTGCGGAAAGAAGGCTTTTTCCAGTTCATAAGCCGGTGTGATCCAGTTACGGGAACCTACTACACAAACCGGTGCATCCAGGTAATCGAAGCATAACTGGCTGATGGTAGCAGCCATATCGTTCAGATAGGAACCGCGGGCACAAGCATCGCTGGCAACAATGATCTTACCGGTCTTCTTTACAGAGGCAACTACTTTTTCGTAATCAAATGGTACCATACTGCGGGCATCAATCACTTCAACACTCATGCCGTACTTGTCTTCCAGCATGTTGGCAGCTGTTAAAGCGGGATACAATGTATGACCAATGGTCAGGAACGTAATATCCCTGCCCTCTTTCTTGACATCGGGTTCTCCCAACGGAATTTCATAATAACCTTCGGGGACGCCGCCCTGATGAAATTGTTCGCCAATTTCGTAAATACGCTGACTTTCAAAAAACACAACAGGGTCAGTGCCTTGCAATGCCGCGTTCATCAATCCTTTGGCATCGTAGGGAGTAACAGGGAAACAAACCTTGATACCTGGTACGTGGGCCACAAGAGACGTCCAGTCTTGCGAGTGCTGTGCACCATATTTGGAACCAACGGAAACACGCAATACAACCGGCATCCTGAGTACGTTACCGCTCATAGCCTGCCATTTGGGTAACTGGTTGAATAGTTCGTCCCCGCAACGGCCGATAAAGTCACAGTACATAATTTCAGGAATCACGCGACCGCCACACATGGCATAACCAATAGCGGTCCCGACGATGGATCCTTCTGAAATCGGAGAATTGAACAAACGGTGGTAAGGAAGCGCCTCGGTCATACCGCCATACACAGCAAAAGCACCACCCCAGTCACGGTTCTCTTCACCGTAAGCAACCAGCGAAGCATCTTTGTAGAACCGATCCATGATGGCTTCGAAAATACCATCACGCAACTGGAACTGTTTCATTTTACTATAGGGCTTGCCATCAGCGTCAAAAGCAAATCTTTCCTTAGCTGCTATTTTTTTGACGCGGGAATTTTCGGTCATTGGCTGAAGCACATCCGGTATGGCTGTCGAGAAGGAATCCACTGAACCGTTAGAGAACATCATATCGCTGATTATTTCAGGATTACTCATTCTTGGAGATACCTCATAATCAATAGCCTTAAGGAATATTTCATAAACCAATGCTTTAACATCAGCCCAAATCGTTTCGAGTTCTGTTTCAGTGGCCACGCCGGCTTCTATCATCTGTTCTCCAAAGGTGGCTATGCAATCCTGAGCTTCCCAGGCTTCCACCTCTTCTTTGGTACGGTAGGAAGAAGCATCCGAAGGACTGTGGCCACTGTAACGATAGGTCAATACATCCAAAAGCACCGGACCTTTCTTTTCTTCAATCAATTTGCGTTTGCGTTTGTAGGCATCGATGATGGCCAACGGGTTGTAACCGTCCACACGTTCAGCATGTAACTGGTCTGGATTTACACCAGCGCCAATACGGGCAGCGACATTGTAACCCATGGTTTCGCCACAGGTTTGTCCGCCCATGCCGTACTGGTTATCCATAATATTGATGATAATCGGCAAACCACCCTTCATATCTCCGTCCCATAGTTCATTGAACTGGTCCATGGTAGCAAAGGTTATCCCTTCCCAAACCGGACCGCAAGCCATGGAGGCATCACCGATGTTGGCAACGACAAGTCCGTTTTTACGGTTTACTTTCTTGTACAGCGCTGCTCCTACGGCAATATCACCGGAACCTCCAACGATGGCGTTGTTCGGGTAGACGCCAAACGGCGTGAAAAAGGCATGCATAGAGCCCCCAAGACCTTTGTTGAAGCCAGTTTCGCGGGCAAAGATTTCGGCCAGCGTTCCATATACGAGGAAACGCCGGGCCAGTTCTTTGATTGTGCCCTTGAAATCCTTTTTGACCACGTTCAATACGGCACCATTGAAAAAATGTTCCATCACGTTTGCCAGGTAGTTGTCATCAGACTGGTGAATGGCACTCATGCCCTTGGCGAGGATTTCGCCATGACTACGGTGACTACCGAAAATAAAATCATCCACCGTCAGGGTAAAGGCCATTCCGACGGCAGCCGATTCCTGACCAATTGACAGGTGGGCTGGTCCGGGATGGTTGTAAGAGACACCATTGTATTCACCTTTGGTCTTGATCAGGTTGAGCATGGTTTCAAATTCACGAATCAAAGCCATATCGTGAAAAATGGATTTGAATTGTCCGACGGTGAAATTATTTTTCTCGTCTTTGACGGTTTTCTGATACTGGTTAACTGGAATGGGTTGAAATTCCAGCATGGCTGGTTTCCGCACACTGACCGGATCGATAAATTGTGACTTAGGCATTGTAGTAGTATGTTGTTTTTGTTTTTTTATTACTTGATTTAATGCAGACGTTTGGATTATTGCAAAGCAAAAAGGGTTTCCTTAAATATCTCACTGACAGTTGGATGCGGGAAAACCACCTCCTGCATCTTTTCGAGTGTCATTTCCTGTTCGATGGCCATGCAAGCCCCGTAAATCATCTCGCTGCAAGGATTTCCCAGCATGTGTACGCCAAGTACTTCACCATATTTCTCGCCGACCAGTACTTTGCAAAGACCATTGCCACCTTCGTTTTCAGCGATAAACCTGCCGGAAAAAGCCATGGGTAATTTGGCAATCCTGTACGCGAGACCCTTAGCTTTAGCAGTCTCTTCGGTTAATCCGACACCTGCTACTTCCGGATTGGTATAAACCACACCAGGGATAGCGTCATAACGCATGATATCATTGCGACCTGTCAGGTTGTTCACGACCACTTCTCCTTCGCGGCTGGCCGTATGAGCCAACAAGGAAAAACCGGTCACGTCACCGGCAGCAAAAACGCCAGGCACGTTGGTACGCATCTTTTCATCGACCTTGATCCCCACCCGGTTCAACTCAACGTTCAGGTTTTCCAATCCAAAGCCTCTGGTGACAGCCCGGCGACCAACACTGACAAGAATCTTCTCTCCTTCAACAGATTCGGTTCTGCCATCCTTTTCGAAAATAACCTTATTGCCTTCTATCCTGACTACTTTGGCTGACAAGTTAAATTCAAGGCCTTTTTTGGTATACATGTCACGCAGCATGGCACTGATTTCGAAATCAAGCCCGCCAAGAATTTCCGGCAACATTTCGACCACCGTGACCTTCGTTCCAAGGCTGTTGTAGAAACTGGCGAATTCCATGCCAATGACACCGCCACCAATGATAACCAGTGAAGCAGGTTGTTCATTCAATGCCAGAATTTCACGGTTAGTCAGGATAACATCACCTGCTTCAGCCAAACCGGGAATTGGTGGCAGAAAGGCCTCGGAACCAGTGCATACAAGTAAATTGGCACCAAAATACGTTTTATCATCACATTTGATTTCCAGTCCATTAGCACCTCTTTCTTGAATCATCGCTTCACCCTTCACAACGGTCACATGATTTACCTTCATTTTGCTTTCCACACCTGCAACCAGCTTTTTGACCACCTTGTCTTTACGTGCAGTGATCTTGCTAAAGTCGAAACGAATGTTGTCTCCATACACACCATATTTGTCGCCATGCAAGGCGTTATGGTAGGTCTTCGCGCTATATAGAAGCGTTTTGGTCGGGATGCAGCCTTCGTTCAGGCATACACCGCCCATGCTTTTCTTTTCAAACAACACAACGTTCAAACCTTTATGACCTGCGCGTTCTGCGGCCACATATCCGGCTGGGCCTCCACCAATGATCAGTAAATCGTACATGTTCAATAGTATTAAAAGATATCTAATTCAAGATTTTCAATTTCCACAGCAATCTGCTTCAGGAAACGGGTTGCTTCTCCTCCATCGAGCGCACGGTGGTCATACGTCAGGCTAAGCCCGATGTAGGGGACAAAACCATACACGCCGTCACCCAGGTCTTTTGGACGGGGTACGATGGTATTGACACCAAGAATGGCCGATTGGGGCAGATTGATAACGGGCGTGAAGATTTCCACCCCGTAATTACCCAGATTGGAAACAGTAAACGTTGCAGCCTCCGATGAAAGCAATTCGGGTGCTATACCGCCTTTGCGACAAGCATTGGCTATTTCCTTGAACTGATTAGCCAATTCGATGATGGACATATCGTCGGCTTTACGTACGACAGGAACCATCAGGCCGCGATCGGTATCAACCGCCAATCCAAGGTGCACCTTGTTAAACAGGCGCATGTTATCCCCCAAAAAGTGAGAATTGACATTGGGGTATTGCTTCAAGGCTTTGATGACAGCAAAACACACCATGTCATTCAGGGTTACATTCGTCGTAAGAGTACCGGCATCCATGGCTTTCTTGACCTTTTTGCGCAATTCCTGTATACGTCTGGCATCAGCACCTAAGTGATGAGTCAGCTGAGCTGAGTTTTGCAGGGAGGTATACATAGCCTTGGCGATGAGCTTACGCATGTTGGACAGTTTTTTGTCTTCATAATCGTCAGCAGAAACAGCCGATGCAACAGGTTTCAGGTCGATGGCTCTGGCTGTTCCGGCCAATCCTGTACCTTGTGCCTGTGGTTGAAGGCCCTCGGCAGCGGCCATCTTCCTAGCCAGTGGTGTCATATCAGGACGGCTTTCAAGCACTGCCAGCACATCTTTTTCGATCACACGGCCATTCGGCCCTGACCCTGCCAGACGAGTAGGATCCAGTGCTTCCTTTTCGGCCAGATTGCTGGCGCGGGGAGACACAAAAACCAATTTATCACCGGCTTGGGTACCTGGTACATGGCTCGTTTCATCAATCTGAGCTAACACGGGTTGCACGTTCGATTCAGCTGTACCTGACGGCTCCTGTGTTGGAGCAGGCTCACCCAGCAACGCTATATAATCTTCCCCAGGCTGGCCGATGACCATCATGTCGTTTAAAACAGGCACTTCATCCCCTTCCTTATATAAGCATTCAAGAATGACACCATCTTCGGGAGACACTTCTTCGAACGAGGCTTTGTCTGTTTCGTAGGTAAACAAAATGTCACCTTTGGCAACAATGTCGCCTTTTTTTTTACTATCGGTAATGATGCAACTTTCTACCGACTGCCCCTGTTTGGGCATGATTACTACTATAGCCATATTGATTTGATTGAATTTTTATGTATTCAGACTGCAAAAATACAAAAAGCACTTGTATTTACAAGTGCTTTCCTTTTGAAATTTAATCAATAATTTATATAATTGATATACAATTTTTTATAACACACAAGTCTCTATACTTGTATATACAACTAAGTAAACTTGTTTACATCATTTAATTTCGACGGTAATGACTGATTTCGCCGGAATAGTCAACTGCAGTTCACCGTCTTTCCATTTCATGTCCCTGAAAGCGACCAGTTCTACCTGATTGGGATTTTCAAAGGTATTATAGGCAGCAATATCATTGGCCGTCAAAATCTGACCAGTAACCGACTTGCCTGCCACGCCATTCAGCTGACAACTCGTTGAAATATCATTCTTCGGATCCAGATTTACTAAAGAAACATGCACCGCACCGTTTGTGTCCCTGGAAGCACTGACATTAATGGCCGGCAAGCTTTTTGTTCCGACTGTATAGGATGGCGAACTGATCTCGACCGGCAAATTGGTAGATTCGTGGTGTACCTTATACATATCGTAAACGTGATAGGTTGGTGTCAGCACCATCTTATCATCCCTGGTCAGAATGATAGATTGCAACACATTGACCATCTGGGCAATATTGGCCATACGGACACGGTCACTGTGTTTATGGAATATATTCATGATGGTGGCACACAACAAAGCGTCACGCAGGGTATTCTGCTGATAAAGGAAACCTGGATTTGTCCCTGGCTCTACGTCATACCAGGCACCCCATTCGTCCACACAGAAAGCGACCCGTTTCTGCGGATCGTATTTATCCATGATGGTGGTATGTTTGGTAATGAGCTCATCCATAAACAAAGACTTTTCCATGGTTATGAAATATTCCTCTTCAGAAAACTTCGTGGCCGAACCTTTACCCTTTGGATTTCCCCAACCGTTGGGAACCGTATAATGGTGCAGGGAAAGCCCCCACATCTGACCGGCACCGATTTTCTGCATCATGATTTCAGTCCAGTTATAATCGGACGAATTAGCCCCTCCGGCAATTTTACACAAATGATTGTCGCCATAATTGCGGCAGTAGGTAGCGTAATTGCGATACAAATCAGCGTAGTGCTCGGGCAACATATTGCCGCCGCAACCCCAGTTTTCATTGCCGACGCCCCAGAATTTAACTTTCCATGGCTTGTCGCGTCCGTTTTCCCTGCGCAGGTTTGCCATAGGCGATTCTCCATCAAAAGTAATGTATTCCACCCATTTGGACATTTCCTCCACAGTTCCGCTGCCGACGTTGCCGCAGACATAGGGTTCTGTGCCAACCAGTTCGCAGAAATTAAGAAATTCATGGGTTCCGAAGGAATTATCCTCGACAACACCGCCCCAGTGGGTGTTAATCATTTTAGGACGGTTTTCTTTTGGTCCGATGCCATCTTTCCAGTGATACTCATCGGCAAAGCAACCACCCGGCCAACGCAAATTAGGAATTTTGATCTGTTTGATAGCAGCAATAATATCGTTGCGGTAGCCATTGGTATTGGGTATAGGTGAATGCTCTCCTACCCAGATGCCACCGTAAATGCAATGCCCCAGGTGCTCGGCAAAATGACCGTAAAGATGTTTGCTGATGATACTGCCAGCCTGATCAGTCCTGATGATGACTTCGGCTTTTTCCGCCGGTCGGGCAGTCTGGAAAATCATTAAGAGAAAAAGGGTCATAATAAGTACTCTTCGTGTCATAGTAATCGATTTTAAGTTATTGATTGACTGGTATCGGTTTACAAAACGAAGATACACTATAAAATCAATCCATAAAAACAACAGGTGTATTTTTTACATTTATTATTTCACGAATGGCCTTTATGTGTTCAGGACCTGTACCGCAACAACCTCCTACCATAGTGGCACCGGCTTCAACAAGGGCTTCAACATGGCTGGCCATGAATACCGGTGTTTCCGGAAAACGGGTCTGGCCTTCCTCATAGACAGGCAGACCAGCATTGGCATGAATCAGGATGGGCACATCAGGATGGGCTGAACGGATTTCACGGACAATATCAATCATACCCAAAGAACCATTGCCGCAGTTACTGCCCAGCACATCTGCACCAGCTTCCAGTAAAGGCCCTATCATTTCAGACGGAGACACGCCCATCATACTGCGATAGGTTCCGTCAGGCATGACATCGAAGGTCATAGTACAGATGACATCGAGTCCTGTTGATTTAGCGGCACGTACGGCGATGATGGCTTCATCCAGATCTGTCATTGTCTCTACAATGATGGCATCCGCTCCTCCATTTCGAAGGCCATGTGTCTGTACTTCAAACGCCTGATACAATTCCTCTTCCGTCACTTCTCCGGTAATCAGAAATTTGCCAGTCGGTCCAACTGATCCCAGCACCAGTATGTCAGATCCTGCCGCTGACCTGGATGCTTCAGCAGCGGCTTTATTGAGTTCATACGCTCGGTCATCCAATCCGAAGTATTCCAGCTTAAAACGGTTGGCACCGAAACTATTGGTCTCTACCATATCCGAACCTGCTTCAACGTATTTTCTGGCAACATTCACCACTTCATCAAAATGATCAACGTTCCAAATCTCAGGACAATCACCTGGTTTTAAACCTTTTGACTGTAAAAATGTACCCCAGGCCCCGTCGGAAACCAATAATTTTCCTTCGCTTATTTTTTTCAGTAAACGTCCCATAGGTGTCTTTTTGTTCGTTTTTTTTGGAAAAGTTGGTACAAACGTACTTTTTTTTGTTGTTTATCAAAAACTTTTGTCACTGTATAAACGAATTATTCTTCAGAAAATGTATTTTTGCACTAGTTTTCAGGCATTCATTCTTAAGATATTCTTTACTATGGCAAAAATCACAAAAGAGGCCGCTTTGTTGTATCATTCACAAGGCAAGCCAGGAAAAATCGAGGTTGTTCCTACCAAACCTTACAGTACTCAAACCGATTTGTCACTAGCCTACTCCCCTGGCGTAGCTGAGCCATGTCTTGAAATCGAACAGGACCCGCAAAAAGCGTACGACTACACGGCCAAAGGCAACCTGGTCGCCGTCATTTCCAATGGAACTGCCGTTTTAGGCTTGGGTGACATTGGTACACTGGCGGGGAAACCAGTTATGGAAGGAAAAGGATTGCTCTTTAAGATATATGCCGGTATTGATGTCTTTGACATTGAAATAGATGAAAAGGATCCCGAGAAATTTATACAGGCTGTTAAAGCCATCGCTCCTACTTTCGGAGGCATCAACCTGGAAGACATCAAGGCTCCTGAATGCTTTGAAATCGAAGAACGGCTCAAAGCCGAACTGGATATTCCTTTAATGCATGATGACCAACACGGTACTGCCATCATTTCAAGTGCCGGTTTGTTGAATGCCCTTGAAATTGCCGGAAAGAAGATCGAACATGTTCAGATTGTTGTCAATGGAGCTGGTGCTTCAGCAAACTCCTGCACAAAATTATACCTGGCACTGGGTGCCCGCAAGGAAAACGTGGTCATGGTCGACAGTAAAGGTGTCATTTCCACATCCAGAACTGACCTGAACGAATCCAAAAAGTTTTTTGCCACTTCCCGTACCGATTTGAAGACCCTGGAAGACGCCATCAAGGGTGCCGATGTATTCCTGGGACTTTCGAAGGGAAATGTGCTCTCACAGGACATGGTTCGCTCCATGGCCGCCAATCCTATTGTATTTGCACTGGCAAACCCAACACCAGAGATTTCATACGAAGATGCCATGTCAGCCCGTCCTGATGTCCTGATGGCTACCGGACGTTCCGACTATCCCAACCAAATTAATAATGTCATCGGATTTCCCTATATTTTCCGCGGTGCACTGGACGTACGCGCCACTGCCATCAATGAGGAAATGAAGCTGGCGGCAGCATTGGCTATCGCCGGATTAGCCAAAGAGCCTGTACCGGATATCGTGAATGCTGCGTATAATGTCGATCGTCTTACCTTTGGACGTGAATATTTTATTCCGAAGCCTGTAGACCAGCGTCTGATCACCGAAGTTTCCATGGCAGTGGCAAAAGCCGCCATTCAATCCGGTGTTGCCAAAAAACCGATTGAAGACTGGGAAGCCTACAAAAACCATCTTCGTCAACTGATGGGTTATGAAAGTACGTTTACCCGTCGTTACATGGATCTTGCCCGCAGCAACCCAAAACGGGTCGTTTACGCGGAAGGAGTCCATCCCAACATGCTAAGGGCTGCTGTCGAGGCTAAAAATGAGGGCATTTGCCGCCCCATCCTGCTCGGTAATGACGAACGCATCATCAAATTGGCAGACGAGCTGGATTTAAGCCTTGAAGGTATCGAAATTGTCAACCTGCGTCATGACAACCAGGCTGAACGCCGCGAACGTTACGCTCGTATCCTGGCTGAAAAACGGGCACGCGAAGGTGCCAATTTTCAGGAAGCGCTGGACAAAATGTTCGAACGGAATTATTTCGGTATGATGATGGTGGAAACAGGCGAGGCCGATGCTTTCATCACAGGTCTGTATACAAAATACTCCAATACCATTAAGGTGGCCAAGGAAGTGATTGGCATCCGCGAAGGATATAGACATTTCGCCACTATGCACATCATTAACGGTAAAAAAGGTACCTTTTTTCTGGCCGACACCCTGATCAACCGTCATCCTTCCACGGAAACACTGGTTGATGTCGTGCGTCTTGCCGCTGATACATCCCATTTCTTTGCCCGTGAACCGAATATTGCCATGATTTCCTACTCGAACTTCGGTTCTGATCAGTCCGGAAGTCCGGCCTCCGTTCATGAAGCGGTATCACGTATGCAGCGGGAATACCCTGATCTGGCGATAGATGGTGAGATGCAGGTAAGTTTTGCCTTGAACAAAGAATTACGTGACCGCATCTACCCCTTCTCACGTCTGAATGGAAAAGATGTTAATACACTGATTTTTCCAAATCTTAGCTCGGCCAATTCAGCTTACCAGATGCTCCGTTCCATGACCGATTGTGAAACCGTTGGTCCAATCCAGATGGGGCTGAACAAACCCATCCACTTCACCGATGTGGAAAGTTCTGTTCGCGATATCGTCAATGTAACAGCGATCGCTGTGGTCGATGCTATCGTCGAAGAAAGCAAGAAAAAAATCAGTAATTTTTAATCAAAACGGATGGCTTTGACCGGATGAATGTGGGATATAAGATGTGACGGTATCAGTACCACCGTCAGGGAAATCACGATAGTACTCAGATTGATCAGCAATATATACCAGATATTGATGTCAATAGGCACGGCATCCACGTAATAGATGGACGGATCCAATTTCAGGACATGGCAGTACTTCTGAATGAAGCAAAGCCCTAGTCCGATCAGATTGCCCCACGCAAGCCCTACCCCAATTAAAAAGGTGGAATAGGAAATAAATATTTTGCGTACATGGTTGTTGTTGGATCCCAACGCTTTTAGCACGCCAATCAAATTGGTTCGTTCCAGTATAAGGATGAGCAACCCGGAAATAATGTTGAAGCCCGAAACGAATATCATGAGCAGCAGGATAAGCAGCACATTCATATCCAGCAAATCCAGCCAGCCAAACATATCGGGATTGAGCTCGTACAGATTTCGCATATAATATACTTCATCCGTCTTGTTGGCATATTGGCTCATCACTTTATACACGTCATCCTGAACGACCTCAAATTGATCCATTGAGTTGAAAAACACTTCTATTCCACCTGCCTGGTCGGTTTCCCAGTCATTCAGACGTTGTATATGTCTCGCATCCGCTATCAGGAAAAATTTGTCGAAACCAGAAAAATGTGTATTATAGATACCAGAAATGGTAAACTTGCGAACTGAAGTCGCTTCATTCCTGATGAAATACGCCAAAAAGCTGTCACCGGTCTTGAGTTTCATCAGATTGGACAGATACTCCGAAATCAACACCTCATTGGATAGCTTTGAATAATCAGGGAAATAGCCATCAACCAATGATTCTGTCAGGAAAGACCGGTCAAATCCGGCATCAACCCCTTTGAAAACAACAGCCTGAAAATCCTCCCTGGTTTTAATCATACCAGGTTTGGTATATTGACATTGAACGTGTCTGACACCAGGAATGGTTCGTAACAGAATCATCATGGAATCCGGCACATTGACCGGACTCATTTCATACGAATAATTTGAATAATAGCTGGAAATCTGAATATGTGAACCAACTCCAATAATCTTATCACGTACTTCCTGTTTGAAGCCATTAACAACAGCGACAGCCACCAGCATAACAGCCAGTCCTATGGCAATACCGGCCACCGCAATCTTAACGGCTGGTCCTGTCTTTCTTCCGGTAGATTTCTGCTGAAAAAAAAGGCGTCTTGAAATGAAGTACTCGAAGCGCATGTCAGATGGTTCGACCCGGATATACTTCCAGGGCCTTTCTAAGCACGATCATGGCTTTAGCCAATTTTTCTTTGTTAATGACATAAGCCATACGCACTTCATCCTTTCCTACTCCGGGGGTTGTGTAAAAACCGGAAGCAGGCGCAATCATGACCGTTTGTCCTTCGTATTCAAACTCATCCAGCAACCAGGCACAAAAGCGGTCGGCATCATCAATCGGCAAACGGGCCACGGTATAAAAGGCACCCATTGGAATGGGTGTATAACACCCTGGTATTCGGTTAATGGCATCTATCAGAAATTTACGGCGTTCCACGTATTCATTATACATGTCCAGCATATATTCTTTCGGTGCATCGATGGAGGCTTCAGCAACAATCTGGCCCAACAAGGGTGGACTTAATCTGGCTTGACAGAACTTCATCACATCTCCACGAACACGCTCATTTTTTGTGATAAGTGCCCCTATTCGTATTCCGCATTCGCTATATCGTTTTGATACAGAATCAACTAATACAACATTCTGTTCGATACCTTTCAGGTGGAAAGCAGAAATGTACGGAGCACCCGTATAACAAAACTCCCTGTACACTTCGTCTGAGAACAAATACAGGTCGTATTTCCTTACCAGTTCGCATATCTGATTCATCTCCTGCTGGGTATACAAATAACCGGTCGGATTGTTCGGATTGCAAATCATTATTGCCCTGGTTTTGGGCGTGATCAGCTTTTCAAATTCCGATACGGATGGCAAGGCAAAACCTGTCTCTATAGAGCACATCAAGGGTTTGATGATGGCACCGGCCGACATGGCAAAAGCCGTGTAATTGGCATAGGCCGGTTCAGGCACAATGATTTCATCACCCGGATCAAGACAAGCCATAAAAGCAAACAAGACTGCTTCCGATCCACCAGTCGTCACAATGATATCATCCACCGTCACATCAATGTAAAAACGGTGATAATATTCAACCAGCTTCTTCCTCAGGCTGAGAATACCTTCACTGGGGCTGTACTCCAGAATGTCCCGGTCAATCGCCCGCACCGCGTCCAAACCCGCCTGCGGCGTCTTGATGTCTGGTTGACCGATGTTTAGGTGATAAATTGTAATGCCCTTGGCACGAGCTTTATTAGCTAGCGGCACGAGTTTACGAATGGGCGATTCGGGCATATTGGCCCCGCGGAGTGAGGGTTTTGGCATAACTGGATATAAATGATGGATTTTTCCTGAAATTCATGCAAAGATAACTAGCTGCCGGCGTTTATCCAAAAATAACTTGTACATTTGTGCGCATACTGCTTTAGGTAGAGGCATAACAAATTTAACCAGTGAACAACATAAATCATATGGACACATTATTGTTTCTATCAGGTTTCAAAGGTTCGGAATTCATTATTCTGGCACTGCTTATTCTGCTTTTGTTTGGTGGCAAGAAAATTCCGGAATTGATGAAAGGCATTGGTAAAGGCATCCGTAGCTTCAAGGATGGTCTGAAAGATGTCGGTGACGAAATCAATAAAGATTCCTCCGAAACGGAAAAGAAGGAATCTGACAAGACTGATAAAAATAACTGATCCTGTCGGCTATGCCTAACAAGGAGATGACGTTCTGGGATCACCTTGATGAACTTCGCCGACTCATTTTTCGATGTCTTGGTGTTGTCGTGATTCTGGCAACAGGTTTATTTATCTGGATGCCAGACTTGTTCGATCAGGTTATTCTGGGGCCTTGTTTTGGACGCTTTCCGATTTACACCTGGTTTTGTTCACTCAGCAGATTTGTTACTCTCCCATCCTCTTTCTGCGATCCGACCTTCGAGATTGGCATCATAAACATTGAACTCACTTCTCAGTTTTTGATACACATCCAAATTTCCCTGATACTGGCTGCCGTATTGATGTTTCCGTATATACTGTTTGAACTCTGGCGATTTATCAGCCCGGCTTTGTATGACAAGGAAAAGAAAAGCATCCGGTTTTCGTTTATCCTGGGTGCTCTGTTATTTTACGTGGGTATTCTGGTTAGCTACTGGCTGATTTTTCCCATTACACTTCGTTTTCTGGCCGGTTATCAGATTAGCGGACACGTACTAAACCAGCTTTCGCTGAATTCCTACATGACCACCTTTATCAGCCTGAACCTGATATTCGGGCTGGTTTTCGAAATGCCCATGCTGGCTATGATTCTATCAAAACTTGGATTGATCGGACGTTCGTTTTTCCGAAAATGGAGGCGTCATGCCATCGTGACACTGGTATTCCTCGCTGCCCTGATCACACCAACCGGTGACCCGTTTACCCTGGCACTGGTATCCATCCCACTCTATCTCCTATACGAGCTCAGTGCCATCCTGGTCCGTAATGATATCTGAAACGAGCATGCTTGTAAAAGCACCCAAGC
>Ga0153915_10001193_pt1 | contig 23988 bp, 19 predicted proteins | sample Opewatmetagenome_2_FD_107003 | JGI IMG/M metagenome (GOLD analysis project Ga0153915, IMG submission 107003) | Freshwater wetland microbial communities from Ohio, USA - Open water 3 Core 3 Depth 3 metaG | ecosystem: Environmental > Aquatic > Freshwater > Wetlands | place: USA: Ohio, Lake Erie...
CGATGCACCCTCAAAAAACGCCGGGCTACAAAGCGCAATCCAATGGCTGAACCAGCCAATCCCGGTGATCAGTCCTCCGAAAATTCCGGCGGTCGTCCCGTCATCGGAATTATTGTCACTTACTATAACGACGAACTGTGGCTCGCGGACTGTCTGCGAAGCTTGCAGGCCCAGAGCTACCCGCACTGGGAGGCTGTCATTGTCGACGACCATTCGATCGTGGACCAGGTGGGCACAATCGTCTCGGAGATCAACGACCCCCGGATCAGGCACCTGCGCCACCCGGTCAACCGAGGTCCGGCGGCAGCGCGGAATACCGGGTTCAGACAGCTTTCAAATGTATGGATTCTGTGCATCGACGGAGATGACGAGATCCTCCCTGACACTCTCGAAGTCATGCTGGCGAGGGCCATGGAACCCGACCGCCCCGATTGCGTGATCTGCGACTACGAGCTCTTTGGCAGCGAGACCGGTTTCCGGGAGCACCCCGTGCGCCCGCTCGCCATGCTTCGTGAGACCCAATGGGTTCCCGGCGCAGGCGTCATGATTTCACGCGCCCTGTGGCTGGCTGCAGGCGGCTATTCCGAGGATCCCGTTTTCAGCCTTGGCAATGAAGATTGGGATTTCTGGATTGCCGCCGCCCGCAATGGCTTCGCCGCCGCCCGCGTTCCGGAGCCGCTCTATCGGTACCGGCAACGGAGTGCCTCACTCTCCCGCAGACTTCTCACCAGCGATCATCTGACACGGGAGGCCATCCTTCGGCGACACAGCAGTTTCTTCGATGATGCCTCGGCGGCCGCCTTCCTGGCGGAGGGTTACTGGAGAGCATCCCACGCTTCTGCCTCCCAAGGGCGGCTGTTCCGGACCCTCCGCCTGGCTACCATCGCGAATTCCCGTTCGCCGCGAGGCGACCAATGGAGGGATCACGTTCGCGTCGCGCTGCGCTCTTTCCTGCGGAGGTCCGCTGCTCTCGTGCCCGGACTTCTCATGGTCAAGCGGTCCCTGGCGGCTTCGTTTCGCCGTGTGCTTGGAGGTGCCGCGACGGCCTTGGGTCGCGCAGCCGGGCATGCTTATGCATTGAAGCCTGGCAACAGGCGCGCTTCTCCTGTCTTCCTTTTCTTCCCCTGGGATGAGCTTGGAGGGGCCGATCTCGTCCATCTCTCCATCTGCGAAGCATTGCAGCCCCGACGTCCACTCGTGGTCTTTGATCTGGTCCCGGCGCAAACGGTGCTGGCGGCCCGCTTCAATCGTTCAGCCGACGTCTGGAGGCTCGGTCGATGGCTCCGCCGAAGCCGCACCGCACCGCTCGCGCATGGCTTCCTTGCCGGGTACATCGCCTCCCACAACGAACCATGTGTGTTCGGCGGCAACTCTGAGACCTTCTACCAGATTGTCCCTCTGCTCCCTGCCCGTATCCTGTGCATCGATCTCCTGCACGCTGTCGGAGGAGGATATGTCGAGCGCAGTCTGGCGGTCGCGCAACGGCTGCAATCCCGTATTGTCATCTCGCCTGAGATCCGCGACGCCCTTGCGTCCCAATATCGCCTCGCGAGCCTCCCGGAGGCATTGACCGAGCGCATCCAGCTGATTCCCAATTCCTGCATGGTTCCCGTTGCCGGCGAACGCCGACCTGGCAGCGGCGCTCTGCGGATCCTGTTCGTCGGCCGCGACGCACCCGAAAAGAGGCTGGACCTTGTTGCCTCGATCGGCGTCCTGGCGCAGCAGCGCCTTTCTCCCTCCCCCGAACTCACCGCCGTGGGGCGGATCGATCCATCGCGGCTTCCTGGATTCCGCTGCTTGGGACAGTTTACTGACGCGCGTGACCTGTCCCGTGTTTATCTCGAACACGACGTGCTCCTGCTCCCTTCGGAAAGGGAGGGTTTCCCGCTAGTGGTCACCGAAGCCATGATGCATGGTGTGATCCCCCTGTGCACTGCCGTCGGCGGCCTTCCGGCGGCACTACGTGACGGAGAGGATTCCTTCCTCGTCCCCCTCGGGGCATCCGGCCCAGAATTGGTCGAGTCGTTCGTCAGGTGCCTGGAGATCTTGAATTCCGACCCAGGACTCCGAGCTTCGATGTCGCAGAATGCCCGTACCAGATCGGCAGCCTGGGGATCTCCCGAAGCATTCTCCCGCGCCTACAGGCACCTCCTCATCCATGAATCCTGAAGCCGACTTCGAAAAGGAGCTGAACGGAATCCGGGACGCCTATCGCGGCTTTCGCGCCAAGAAGCTCCACCAGTCGCTGTGGGCTCCGTTCGGGTCAAGCGAAGCCGCGTGGAGGGCACGCCAGGCGGAGGTTTTCATCACAGTGCTCCGCGAACGGGGCTGGTCCAGCCTCGCCGGCAGGAAGGTTCTCGACTTTGGCTGCGGCCGGGGAAGGCATCTGCGCCAATTCCTCGATTGGGATGCCGCTCCCGATCTGTTGGATGGGATTGATCTCGACGCGCCAGCGGTCGAGGAAGCGAAGATGCTCTCGCCAAACATCCGTGTGCAGCTTGCTACCGGCATCACGCTTCCGTATCCAGACGGGGCGTTCGACCTGATCACCCAGTTTGTGGTCTTCTCCTCGATTCCCTCCGAGGCATTGCGGCTGCGGATCGCCGCAGAACTGGACCGTGTGCTCCGCCCGGGCGGATTCTTCTTTTGGTGGGATATGGATCACATGGCGGCGCTGGCCGGAGGCCATGACCTCCCCCTCACACCAGCAATCCATTTTCCCCACTATGGGGGGACCGTTCTCAATATCGGGGAACGCCCTCCGCCCAGCGAGTCCCTGAGGCATGTCCGGTTCCTCGGACCCCTGATGGGCTTTCTGGCCGATCGCTTCGCCTGCCATCCCTCCCACCACGCCGCGCTTTTTGAGAAACCCTTCCTTCCCCCCCATGCGTCCTCATGAACCCTACCTAGTTTTCGGACAGCCGCTCATCGGCGAGGAAGAGATCGCCGAGGTCGTTGACTCGCTTCGGAAAGCCTGGCTCGGCACGGGCCCCAAGGTTGCCCGTTTCGAACGGCTCATCGCCGAGTACAAGGGCTGCAAACATGCCCTCGCCGTCAATTCCTGCACCGCCGCGCTCCACCTGAGCTGTCTGGCCGCCGGCCTGAAACCCGGGGACGAAGTCATCACGAGCGCGATGACCTTCTGCGCCACAGTCAACGCAATCATCCATGCAGGCGCCAAGCCGGTGCTCGCCGACGTTGATCCGGTCACCATGAATATCGATCCGGCCGACGTGGAGCGAAGGATCACCTCGAGGACGCGCGCCATCGTGCCTGTCCATTTCGCCGGCCGGGCTTGCGCCATGGCGGAACTGGTCAAGCTCGCCGAGGCCCACGGGCTCGTGATCATCGAAGATTGCGCCCACGCCATCGAAACAACCTACCAAGGGCGCCCTGTAGGCACTTTCGGCCGTTTCGGCGCGCTGAGCTTTTATTCAACCAAGAATCTGGTCACCGGAGAGGGGGGAATGGTTCTTACAAACGATGATGCCGCCGCGGCCCGCATCAAGATGCTCGCTCTGCATGGCATGTCTCAGGACGCCTGGAAGCGCTTCTCCGACGACGGCTACAAGCACTACGACGTGGTCGAGATTGGTTTCAAATACAACATGATGGATCTCCAGGCTGCCATCGGCCTGCAGCAATTCCCCCGCTTGGAGTCCTCATGGCTTCGCCGACGCGTCCTGTGGGATCGGTATCAGTCCGCTTTCTCCGATCTTCCGGTCGGGAGGCCTGCAGTTGCCGATGCCGGATGCCGGCATGCCTTTCACCTCTATACGCTGCTCGTCGATGAACGGCGCGCCGGGATTGGAAGGGACCGCCTGATCATTGACCTCCACCGGCGCGGAATCGGAACAGGCGTCCATTACCGGAGCATTCCCGAACATCCCGTTTATCAGCAGCAGTTCGGCTGGCGGCCATCCGACTACCCGAATGCGTGCCGCATCGGTCGTGAGACGATCTCCCTTCCGCTGTCCGCCCGCCTGAGCGACAGCGATGCCGATGACGTCATCGCTCATGTGAGGGATGCGCTTGGGGTCGCTTGAAGCCGCTGCCGCCTGTCTCCGGCTCCCAAGCCATCCAATCCACATGCCAGAAGGTTCGATTGCCGGCAGATGCCAGGAAGGGATCGCCATATGCCCTTGAGAATCGCCCACTCGGTCGATCACTTTCTCCGTCCCACCGAGAATTGGATTCTACCCCAGATTGGAGCGCTTCCAGATGCCTCGGTGGCGATCATCTGTCGTTCCAAAGATTCTGCTCCCCCGGCAGGTATTCGCGCCCGCTTCATATTCGACCCTCCTCCCTGGAAACCGCGCACGGTGCCGGCTCGAATCGTGAACTCGGCCTGCTTCCGTCTGGGCCTTCCCTCCGTGATCGCCCGATCAGCGCTGCGACGATGGAAACCCGACCTGATCCACGCGCACTTCGGATGGCGCGGCTGGGAGATGCTGCCATTTGCAGAATCAACAGGAGCACCGCTGGCCGTCTCTTTTTACGGCAGCGACGCTTGGCGTCTGCCGTCTGAATCTCCACTATGGCGAAGGCGCTTTGGCGAACTGTTCCAACGCGGCGCATGGTTCATCGCCGAAGGCCCCGCGATGCGCCAGCGGTTACTGGAGCTTGGAGCTCCCGCCGACCGCGTTTCCGTGGTCCACATCGGGATCGATCTGGACCGGATCCCGTTCCTCCCCTCCGTTCGGCCGGCGGCAGAACCGCTGAGGGTGCTCATGTTCGGCAGATTCGTTGAAAAGAAAGGCTTCCCGGAGGGGCTTCGCGCATGCGCGATTGCAGCTGCCGCTGGGGTGAAACTTCGGGTAAGCATTGCCGGCGATGCCGGGAAGGACGATCCCAGCGGCCAGGCGATCCGTTCCGAGTTGCGGGCCCTGGCGGACGCAGAACCGTTGAGAGGAATCGTCTCTTTCACCGGATTCATCCCCCTGACTGAACGTTTTGATCTCCTTTCGCGGCATGACGTCCTTCTTGTCCCAAGCCGCCACGCCGCGGACGGCGACGCCGAGGGAGGAGCTCCGGTCAGCCTCACCGAGGCCATGGCTGCCGGACTCGTGCCCGTGGGCACGGCCCATTGCGACATCCCGATGTTGATAGAAGATCATGTGACAGGCCTCCTTGTCCCGGAGAACGACGAACCGGCTCTTGCCAAGGCCTTGTGCAAACTGGCCGGCGCCGACGCCACCACCCGCCGTTCGATTGCCGAACGGGCAAGGGCTCACGTTGGAACGCATTTCTCCAGCAGCCAGCAGGTCGCCCAACTCCGCCAGCTTTACTCTGATCTGGCCGCTGACTCCACGCGCGCACCGGCAGTCCCTTGATGCCGGAGCGGGAGGCGGTCCGCCTCCGTTTATTATGCTCGTCTTTATTATCCCTCTGAAGAGCCGTGCCGTTGCGTCGGACTGGCGCCACACCTCGCTCTTGTGTGAGCGGACGCTGCGTTCGGTGTGCGCCCAATCGACTCCCGACTTCAGGGTGCTGCTGGTCGCTAACGAGGCCCCGGACATCCGCTTCGCCCATCCCTCCCTGAGCGTCATCACTGAGCCATTCCCGATTCCGGGCTCTGATAGCCGGAGCCGCATGCGCGACAAGGGCCTCAAGCTCAAGCGCGGGCTTCTGGCATGCAAGGACCTCCCCTCTTTCCACGTCATGTTTGTCGATGCCGATGACTGCGTCAGCAACCGGCTGGCCGCTCACGCGAATCACCATCCCGATCAGATGGGATGGTTCATCGAACGGGGGTGGATCCATGAGGAAGAAAGCCCCTTTCTGATCGTTCGCCGGAATTTCCATCTGTATTGCGGAACTTCCCACATCCTGCGTTGCCGCAGCGATGATCTCCCCGAGGATATCACGACTCCAGACGAGGCGAGATGGATCACGAACTGCGGCCACTCAGAATGGGTTTCCTTCTTCAAGGCCCGCCGGACTCCCCTTGCACCGCTGCCCTTTCCCGGCGCCGTCTATTGCATGGGGCATGGGGAGAACTGTGACGGCACCGGGATTCGGAATATCTACAGCGGAAGGATGGTGCTCCATAGGTTGTTTTCCACCCGCCTGATCACCCGGCGGATTCGCCGTGAATTCGGGCTCCACCGCGTCGAGGAGGAAGGTGGCGCAGGCTCCCGGGCAGGAACTGAAGGCCCGACCGCTTAGCTGGGAGGCGGACTCATCTTTTCAAGTCGTTTGACCACGTCTCATGTTCAGGAATCTAAAAAACGTCCTCCGCAGACTGGGATGGCGTGAATATCCGGCCCGGGAGCTGGCCCGATTTCTTTTGTACTGCTCGGCCCGTCACGACCCGGCGGAATTGCTGGCCCGGCTGAATCTCCCGGAAGGAGAACAGGCCGACACCGTGCGCCAAGAGGTTCTTGATCCTGATCCTTATCGGTTCACCGAGTATGTCATCCGGCTGACTGAACCGGTCTCGGTAGAACCCATTCATGGCATGGTCGTCGCCAGCGGCCATCGGTTGATATCTGGCCTGTTTGACGTTCACAGAACCGTCGCGGTGCCGCCTCCGTCCCTGTTTGGGCACTGCTTGAGTGCGCGCCGTCCTATCGAAGTCGAAGAGGCCATCCTGCTCCGTCATCACTACGGGGAGGATAATTACTTCCATTTCTACTCAGACGTCCTCTCGAAATTCGCGATGTTCCCGCGCCATCCGGAGATGGACAGGCTCCCGCTGATCGTCAGCAGGCGCCAGTTTGACATGCCCTTCTTTCAGGCGATGATCCGGCGTGCGAGGCTGGAGGATCGCACATGGATAGTCCAGGATGGCCAATGCGTCCGGGTTCAGCGGTTGTGGTGCATCAAGAGCCGCAATCTTACGCGCGCCTGGATCGAGCATCTATGGGAATTCCTGCGGATTCCTGAACCGGTTGCCCTTCCGGCCCGGAGGATCTACTTGCGGCGCGGCACCGCAGTGCGCCGCCCCATGCAGAACCAGACAGAGGTCGAAGCACTGCTCCGATCGGCCGATTTCGAGACAGTGGATACTGCGCTCATGAGCCTCGACCAGCAGATCGAGCTGTTCGCCACAGCCCGCTATGTTGTGGCGGAGCACGGCGCCGGCTGCGTCAACATCATCCACCGGCGCGGGGCGCCGCTCGCGTTGCTCGAGCTGTTTCCCCCGAGGCACGTGTCCACCGCTTTCTTTCTCATTTCCCATATCCTGGGATATGAGTATCGGTGCCTCCGCGGTTCCCTTCCTGGAGACGGATCGGATGGTTTCCGGATGGATCTGTCGCAGGTCGAATCAGCCACCAAGGCGATGTGCCATGCCTGAGGTATCTGTCCTGATTCCCTGCCGGAACTCCGAACCGTGGCTTTCCAAGGCCATTGCATCGGCTCTCGAATGCCGATGCGTTGCCGAGGTCATCGTCGCGGATGACGGGTCCGAAGACCGTTCGGCTGCGATCGCCGAAGGCTTCGGAACGCCGGTGCGCTGCCTCCGCCTGCCTGCCCGCGGAGGCAACGCCGCTCGGAACGCCGCGGCCGGTGCTGCAAGGATGGAATGGCTGCAGTTCCTCGACGCCGACGACTATCTCGTCGGTGACAAGATCTCGCGCCAGTTCGCCGAAGCGGGCGATCCCTCCACGATCGACATCATCTACAGCCCGGTCTTCATCGAGAAATGGAACGCCGGGGCCGTTGCCGGCCGGCGCGTATCCCAGATCGACACCACCACCGACAAGTACGCCCAGTGGATATCCTGGCAACTCCCGCAGACAGGGGGCGCTCTGTGGCGGAGGCAATCGCTTGAACGGATCGGCGGCTGGAACGAGTCGATGCCCTGTTGCCAGGAACACGAGCTCTATCTTCGAGCCCTGCAGGCGGGATTGCAGTGGAGGTTTTGTCCTTCGCCCGGGGCGGTCTACCGCCTCTGGTCCGAAACCACGGTTTGCCGGAAGGATCCGGTGCAGGTGGTGAGGGTGAGGACGGCGCTGATCGATCGGATGCTGTCGTGGCTCCGGGAGCAGGGGCTCCTCAAGATCACGCATCAGGATGCCGCCGGCCAGGCTTTCTTCGAGATGGCACGCACCTGGGCTCAATCGGATCGCCGGGAAGCCGCAAGGTACCTCCGCGAAAGAAAAGCGGGATGCGGCATCCGTCTCACAGGCCCGGCCGCACCGGCGCGCTACCGGATCGCTTACCACCTATTCGGATTCCGCGCAGCGGAGTTCCTGGCCAGACGCCTCCGCTGATGCTCCCCTACTCGCTAGTCGTCGCCACCATGCAGCGGCCCGAGTCGCTCGACGCCGCGCTGGCCAGTCTTTCCTCACAGACTCTCCAGCCCTCGGCGGTAATCGTCGTCGACGCATCCAGCGGCGCACAAACCGCCGAACTCTGTGAACGGTGGAAGGCCCGTCTGCCGTTGCGCTGGATGCCCGCTGCTGGGCGGAGCGCCGCGCGCCAGCGCAACCAGGGGGCCGTCCTGGCCACCACTCCGCTTCTCGGTTTCATGGACGACGATGTCGTCCTCCCTCCCGATACCATGCGAAAGCTCGCTGAGCCGTTCGCGGACCGGGAAGTGGGTGGGGTGGCAGGCAATATCGAGAATCTCAGCCACCCGATCCCTCACGGCATGCTCTGGCTCTACTACCGTCTTCAGGCCGGCTATCCGCACCCCCACTACGGAGGCCGTGTCATCGGACCCGCGATCAACCTCCTGCCGGCGTTCGACGTCGAACGCGCCCCCTTGATCCCCTCGGAATGGCTCAACAGCACGCTCGTCCTTTATCGCCGGGAACTCTTCGAGCGCGAGCGATTCCCAGCGTTTGATGGCTATAGCTTCCTCGAGGATGTCCATCTTTCAGCCCGCATCGGCCGCACCCATCGCCTGTTTTTTCGGGGAGACGCCCTCTACGCCCATAATAGCCTGCCCTCGTCCGCAAAATCGGATCCACAGGCGCTGGCCCGGATGACGGTCCGCCATCAACGTCTGGTGGCACGCGATGTTCTCCAGGTTCCCAGTTTCGCGCTGACCTGGAAATTGACCCTGCACCGTCTCTTCCAGAGCATCGCCGTCTTTCGGAGCCGTCGGCCGGGGCGCTGGCGCGCCATCCGCGGTTTCTGGCAGTCCTCAAAAACCTCATGAATCTGATCGTTCGCGTTTGCCGCGGTGTTGCCTCCCGCTGGCGGGCAATTGTCCTGCGGGCGCGTGGCGCCCGGCTGGCAGAGCGGCTATGGTTGCAGAAAATCGAAGTCCCCCGCCAGGCGCATCGAGTCAGCCTCGGGGAAGGAGTCGCCCTCGATCGAGGTGTCGTGCTGCTTGTCAGCGGAAGCGCCGATGCGCCACCCTCAATCACGATTGGCGAAGACGTATACATCAACCGGCACACGATCATTGACTCATGTGAATCGATCTCGATCGGCTCCGGTTGCATGCTAGGCCCCTTCTGTTACCTGACCGACCATGATCATGTGCCCGGTCCAGACGGCCGTCCCGGGAGCGGATCGCTCCGTTCCCGCCCGGTCCGCCTCGAGCCCAACTGCTGGATCGGCGCCCATGTGACGATTCTCAAAGGAGTGACGATCGGGGCCGGCGCTGTCGTCGGCGCCGGGAGTGTGGTCACCAAGGACGTCGCTCCGGGATTCGTCGTGGTTGGAAATCCAGCCCGTGCACTCAAGCGCACCTCTTGAGAGATGTCGCTCTCGGTAATCATCACCACTCATGACCGCCGCGACGATCTGGCGGCGACCCTGGACGCTCTCGCAAGGCTCGAACCTGCCCCAGACGAGGTATTGGTCTGCCTTGATGGCTGCAAGGATGGATCCGCCGAGATGCTGAGGACCCGGCATCCAACAGTCCGCGTGCTCGCCAATCCCCATCGAACCGGTTCGATTCCGTCAAGAGACCGCCTCATCCGGACAGCGGCGGGGGATCTAGTCCTGTCGCTCGACGACGACAGCTATCCGCTCGGCACCGATTTCGTCCGGAAGGTTGACGACCTGTTCACGCAAGATACGGGTTTGGCTGTCCTTTGGTTTCCCCAGCGCTCCGACGAATTTCCCGATTCCCTGCGACAAACTGAGTTCGGGCCCGATTGCTTTACAGGCACCTACTCAAGCAGCGGAGCGGTTCTTAGGCGTTCAGTCTACCTGTCACTTCATGGATATTTTGCCCCCTTCGTGCACGCCTATGAGGAACCCGACTTCTCGCTCCGATGCATCGCTGCAGGCTGGCAAGTCCGTCTGAATACCGGATTGGTCGTCCGCCACCGTTATTCCGGACGGAACCGCAATGAAAACCGCACCCACCGCCTCCATGCCCGAAACGAGCAATGGAGCATCTGGCTGCGCTGCCCTTGGCCCTGGTGGCCGCTGATATCCCTTCGCCGGATCGCGGGTCAGGCCGCCTATGCGGTTCGCCGTGGTCCGGCCTGGATTGTTCGCGAGCCGCTCTGGTGGGGACGAGCCCTGGGAGGGTTCACCAGGATCTGGCCCCAACGCAGCCCCGTGCCTTGGCGCCATTACCGTCGCTGGCTCAGACTGCTCAAACATCCGGAACCGTTCCCGGATGGCAGTCCGTCCGATTCCATCGGTGGAGCACCTTGAATTGCCGGCGTCCCGAACTCGCGCGCGTCACTCGGAGATCCCAAGCGCTCCGGTCTTTCCATTGAAGATATCCTTCTCAGCGACGAATCCCTGCCATCTCTACGACATGGCGCGGGAACTCCACCGCCAGGGTGCGCTCGGGCGCTATTACTCAGGATACCCCCGCTGGAAGCTCGATCCGCCGGAGGATTTTCCGGTCCTCGCCCGTTCCGCTCGTACGTTGGCAACCTATGCCGCCCTTCGGTTGCCCCATGGTCTGAGGCCGGCCGATCATCGGCTCTTTCGGTGGCAGGATGAGGGATTCGATAAGGCGGTCGCTCGTGCGCTTGGCGGCGACCCCTCGCAGATGTTGCATGCTTTGCCCGGCCAAGCGCTTGAAACTTTCCGTGCCGCCCACCGGGAAGGGATCACCACGATCCTGAACCACGCCTGCGGACCAGTCCGGCAGCAACTTGCGCTCCTCGAGGAGGAATACCGCCGGGCAGGAATCGAACAGGCGGCCCATCACAGCTTCAACGCATCCTATCTCGCGCGCGAAGCCGCCGAATATTCACTCGCCGACAGGCATTGTGTCGCGTCGTCGGTCGTCCGGCGGCAACTTCTCGCCGCTGGTATTCCAGAGGAGAAGATATGGATCGTGCCTTACGGGGCGGACCCCGCCCGTTTCCATCCTCCGGAATCGGGAGATCGGCGCGATCCCCTGAAAGTCGTCTACGCGGGGCAGATGACCTTGCGCAAGGGCCTCCGCATCGCTCTCGCCGGCCTCAGATCGGTTCGCAACTCGGTTCCGGTCACCTTCGACCTTTACGGATCGGTCAGCCCGGACTTCACCGCGACCATGCTGAATGCCCAGCGTGAGGAATGGGTTTCGTTCAAAGGCCCCGTCAGCCAGCATGCCCTCGCCGACATCTTTCGCAAGGCCGCTGTGCTGGTGCTTCCATCTTGGGAGGAGGCGTTCGGCCTGGTCGTCGTCCAGGCGCTGAATTGTGGCCTCCCCTGTGTCGTGAGCGATCGTGTCGGAGCGGCCGATTTGATCCAGCACCGCCGCAACGGCTCCATCTTCCCCGCCGGTGATGATGGAGCTCTCGCGCGAGAGGTCTCCTGGTGGCTGGAGCACCGATCTTCGTTCGAGTTTATGCCGTTCCATTGGGAGGATCCTGCCCGCCGTCTGCTTGCTCTCTCAACTAACTGATGAAGAGGGACCCCCATGCCGCGCCTGCACCGCATCCAGCGGCAACCATTGTCCTCATCGCCGGTCTCGCCGTCACCGCTATCGCCGCCCGCGGTTCCACGGCCGCCGAAACCGCGCATAATTACGCCCTGGGAGTGGCCATCGGGATTGTCGGCAGCCTTGCCATCGATTACCGGCACAACCTCAGCAATCTCGTCCGGGCCGACCTGATGGCGATCGGGTCTCTTTACTTCCTGACGTTCTTTGAATTCCTGCTGCCACAGCCGGAGATCAACCGTCTTGTCACTCCAGAGGAGATCGGCACGGCATGCGACTCCTGCTTGTTCGGATTTGCTGGTCTCGCCATCGGCCGCCACCTGGTCTTGCCGACTCCGAGAAGTCTGCAGCAGACGCTGCTTCGCCCCATCTCAGAACGCACGCTATTGATTCTCTATACGGGATGCTTGATCGGCGGGTACTTCTACATGCTTCTGGCGGTGAATTTCGACATCCCGTCCATGCTTCACTACTTCATAACCCCGCGTTTCAGTCAGCCATGGACCCGCGGACGCTTTGGAGACTGGAGGGCGCTCCTCGGTGAGGTTGGCATGGTGCTCTACCTGGTCCCTCCGATTGCCGGAATTATTCTAGCCAGGCGCAAAGATTACACGACAGGGGCCCGGATCTACATCGCCGTCACCTTTCTGTTCACCCTTTTCTATGGGTTCACGAGTGGAACGCGGAACCTCTTCGCCACCTATCTTGCAACCTTTATCGTCGCTTACGCATTTGTATATCGATCCGCCCGCAAGCTGGAACTATTTCTCGTCTGCGCAACGGTCGGCGCCCTTATGCTCACGGCCACTGTCGTGATGCTCGAATTCCGCACCATCGGCTTCGAAAGCTACTGGAATGGCTATCGGGAGTTCCAGGAGAAGAAGGAGAACACGACATTCTTCGTCGACTACAACCTCTACGTCATCGCCAAGCTCGCCACCGTGTTTCCGGAACGGTATGCTTATCTCGGTTGGGAGATCCCTTATCTATCGGTGATCCGCCCCATTCCACGCGCTGTCTGGCCGGGGAAGCCCGAGGGCCTCAGCACCTCAATTGAGGACGCACTTGGAGTCGAGGGCCTCACGCTTGCCTCGTCGTTTGTCGGGGAGGCGTACATCAGCGGAGGCCTTTTCGGCGTGCTGCTTACGGGTTTCATATTCGGAATCATTGCCGGTTGGTGGAACCAATTGGGGAGGTCCGACAATTCACCGTTCGGCTATCTGGTCTTCTCATCGGCTTTCTTCGCCGCGGTGATTTCGATGCGGAGCATGTTTGTCTTCACCACAGCGATTCTTCCCACAATCGCGGCTCTCCTGTTTGGAAATTGGCTGATCAGCCGGTTTCCCAACAAGGAATCCGACAAGCTCACGATCATTTAGCAGGACGCCAGGATCCGCCTCCTCGTGCCAGACAGGATTCTTCATATCTCCTTCTTGAGCGTTGTGCCGTCGCCCTACCAGCGCGATGTGTTCGGCGCGCTCGCGGCCAGGGATCGCTTCCCATTGCGTGTCTCCTATCTTGAGAAAGCAGCGCCGGATTCCCCATGGCCCCAGAAGCCGTTGTCACCGTGGGAGACGGTTCTTCCGGGCTTCACGCTGGGGCGGGGGCGCTGGAGGTCCCATTTCAACTGGCGCCTCCCGAAGCCCGGGCCGGGAGAGTTCTGGATCGTCAATGGAGCGATGACCGACGTCACGACACAGCGGATGATGCGTCGGCTGGGAACCCGGATCCCGTGGTGTTTCTGGGGGGAACTGCCCTCAACGCCGCAAACCCCTCTGCACCGATGGGTCCAGAAACTTCAATACGCCCCGCTGAAATCCGCCCGCGCGATCGTCGCCGTCGGGAAGAGGGCACAGGCGGCGTACCAGGGGCTCGTGCCCGGAATCTCGGTGTTCAACCAGCCCTACGCCTGCCGGCTTGAGGAATTCGCGGCGGCGGCGGCCCGCCGCGAAGCGAATCCTGAACCAGTATTCCTGTTCTGTGGCCAGATGATCCTGCGCAAGGGAATAGACCTGCTCATCCAGGCATTCGCCGAACTGACGCAAGGCGGCGTGCGTTCCCGCCTTCTGCTTGTCGGTCGAGAAGGACACCTTCCCCCTCTGCTCGCCGCGCTCCCTCCGAACGTCCGGGATCGCATCACCTATGCCGGTTTTCAGCCGCCTTCGGATCTGCCTCGTCACTTCTGCAGGGCTGATGTCTTGGTTCTTCCAAGCCGGCACGACGGATGGGGGGTAGTCGTCAACCAAGCCTTGGGGGCAGGATTGCCGGTCGTCTGCAGCGATGCGGTCGGAGCCGGAGTTGACCTGATTCATGAAGGTATCAACGGCACGATCATACCTGCGGGAAATCTGCCGGGACTGGTGGCCTCCATGCGCCGGTTCGCGCTCTCGCCGGACTTACGGCGCAAATGCGGCGCCGGAGCGAGCCAGAGTGCGCTGCGTCTTTCGCCGGAAAGGGCGGCCTCTTTCTGGGAAGACCTTCCATCACAGCTGATGAATGCGCCGTGAGAATCCTCCTCGTCAGCTCAAGCTCCGGTTCCCGCGGCGGAGGTGAGATCTTCCTGATTTACCTGGGAGAGGCTCTGGCCGCGGCGGGCCACTCCGTTGGGGTATGGGCCTCCAATCACTCGCGCATGGATGAGTTCGCCGGACGATGCGGCCGGTTCGGCGAAGTGGTCCGGTTTGACTACAAGAACACCTATGACCGCTGGCATCGGGGTGCTCTTCCTTCTGGAGGCCAGAATCCGAGGGCGATCGCCGCTTCGTGGACGAAGTGGCATCCCGATGTCATCCACATAAACAAGCAGAATCTGGAGGACGGCCTGGATCTGCTGCCTGCCGCCGGGCTCGCCGGAATACCGCACCTCTGCACGATCCACATCACCCAGTCGGCCGGGTTTCTCGGCGCCCGATTCTCCATGCTTCGGGATTTGCTCGCACGGCGGGCCCTCCGACAATTTCGGGGGCCCCTCGTCGCGGTGGCTCCGGTTCGCGCTGCGGCGCTTTCGTCATTTCTCCAGTCCCGGGGGGACGTCCGGTTTATCCTGAACGGCGTCGCCCCGTCGCCTGCCGACGATCACGCGCGTGCTGCGCGGCGCCTCAGGGAGGAGATCCCTGAGGGAAGCATTGCTGTCGTCGCAGTCGGGCGTCTCGAAGCCCAGAAATCCCCGCTGCGATTCCTGGAATACGCCGAACGGATTTTGCGTGTGGAGCCGCGAGCTGTTTTCCGATGGTTTGGAGGCGGCAGGATGGAGCCCGAATGGGATCGCATGGTGGCCTGCCGAGGACTCGGGTCGGCGGTCTCCCGCATCGCCTGGCGCAACGATGTGCGCGCAGTTCTTCCGGCCTACGATCTCTTCCTCCATTCGGCCGCCTTTGAGGGGCTTTCGCTGGCAATCCTCGAGGCGATGGATGCCGCCCTCCCCTGCGCGATCGAACAACCGGTGCACGGGCAACTCCCGGTGGACCTGCAGGCTTGCGCCATTCCAGCAAGCGACGCCACCGACTGGGCGGAACTGCTGCGGGACCGGAAGCATCTCGCCGAACTTGGGCAGGCGGCCCGTGCGACGGTCCGGACGGCCTATTCCACAACCGCCATGGCACGCGCCTACGCTGAGCTTTACCGGGAGTTGTGCCCAATCCGATGAAGATCTTGTTCGCGGAACCGCCGGCAAAGCGTCGCGTCGGAGGCATCGAAACCGCCCTCGCGGGCCTGTCAGCGGCTCTGATCCAGGGAGGTGGCGAGGTGCGCCGCGCAGATCGTCTCGATGAGGCGATGGTTGCCTCTGCCGACGTGGTGCATTTCCACGGGCTTTGGGAACCCGCGCATGCCAGGGCGCGCCGGTGGTGCCAGCGCCTGGGGAAGCCCTTCCTTGTGTCTCCCCACGGCATGCTTGAGGCCTGGGCCCTGCGCCACCGGGGCTGGAAAAAACTCCTCTATTTCTTCCTGGTCGAGCGCCCGTCGCTCTCCGGGGCATCCTGGATCCTCGCGACGAGCGCGGAGGAGGAAATGGCCCTGCAGCGCTGGTTTTCCCCCGCACGGCTGAGCCATCTCCCCCTCGGCCTCGATACGGTCCCGGTGAAGCCGTACGACCAGGCCCGAAGCGCTGTGGGTGTGCCTCCGGATGAATTCGTCGTCCTGTTCCTCTCCCGCTGCCACGAGAAAAAGGGGCTGCATCTTCTGGTGAAGGTTCTCCCGCGCATTGCCCGGGTAAGCCCGCACCGCCTGCGGCTTTTGGTGGTGGGTGAAGGGGAGCCATCCTACGTCGTCCCTCTCAGGCATGCCACGGCCGCGTGGGCTGGAAATCTCTCCTGTACTTGGGTGGGCGCGAGGTGGGGGGCCGAAAAATGGGACTATCTCGCCGCCGCGGACATCATGTGCCTGCCATCCTTCTCCGAGAATTTCGGTCTCGCGATCCTGGAGTCCCTTTTCGCTGGCACCCCCGTCCTCACGACGACCGCGACGCCATGGGGATCGCTTCGCGGACCGATGCCCGTCCTCCTCATCGAGCCTGCGGCGGACGCCCTTGAGGCTGCGCTCCGCGAGCGCCTGCATGCCCCAAAACCCTCCCAAGGCGAGCGGCAGGCAACCCGTGACCGAGCCATTGCCTCATTCAACTGGGCTTCCCTCGCCCCGCGCTATCTCGCATTGTACAATCAGGTCCTTCTCGAAAGAGGGGGCCAATAATCCACCATCCCTAAAGCGCGCTTCAACTCCCATGCGCTTCGACATCGCCCAGCACCTCTGCAATGACAATTACCCCGCGCCGGTCCGGCTGAAGTGGGTGGCTTGGTCGCTCTGCCAGATCTTCTTCAGGTTCAGCCCGACCCCGTTCCACGCGTGGCGCATCTTCCTCCTTCGCTGTTTCGGCGCAAAAATCGGTCGCGGAGTCCGGATCTACCCTTCGGTCGAGGTCACCTTCCCCTGGAATCTGACGATCGCGGACAACGTCGTCGTAGGGCGCAAGGTTCAGCTCTATGCTCTGGCCCCGATCGAGATCGGCTCGCACGTGCTTGTTTCCCAGGGAGTCCACCTCTGCGCGGGGTCGCATGACTATTGCCGCCCCAACCTTCCCATCGCCCACGCGCCGATCCTCGTGAAGGGAGGCACCTGGATCGCCGCGGACGCCTTTGTCGGGCCGGGAGTGACCATCGAGCCCGATTGCGTGATCGGGGCGCGAGCGGTCGTGATGCGCGACATCCCTCCCAACAGCCTCGCCGCAGGCAACCCTGCCAAGGTTATCCGCGGGCTCGATTCAGCCTCTTGAATAGCTCCGCCCAAAGCCCGCCCCGGATCCGCTCCCTATGGGAGGCGGCGTCCCCCCGCGAGCGCATCACAGTGGCGACGATGCTCGCGGCGATCGCTGCCGCTTCCTGGGTTCTGGTCCCGTTCTGGCGCGAGGCACCTGATCTCTCCCATGGATGGTTTGCCCCTTTCGCCGCCGTTCTCCTGCTCTGGCATTCGCGGAAGGAGGCGGGGCTTGGCGGGCCTGCCGACACAGGCCGGACACACACGCTTGTGCAAGCCGGTGTCGTGGCGACCGGCATGCTGTTCGTCTGCCTGGCCTCCGTCGCTGCCCTAGTCATGGGCCCCCTGCATTCGCAGACGGCCTTCTTTGCGGTTCTGGCCACGAGCATGGTGCTTGTCTCGGGTGTCTTTGTCCTCTCGGCGTCGCCCCTGCCCTGGGTCCGGTTCAATGGCGCCAGCCTGGCTGCGGCGTTTCTCTGGATATGCGCGATCCCCCTGCCGAGCTTCATCCTGGCCCACGTCAGCCTGACGCTCCAGACGCTGATCACCACGATTTCGGTAAAGGTGATGGTGACTGTCGGGATTCCCGCCCTGCAACGGGGAAATGTGATTCATTTCCCCAATGCAGTCGTCGGAGTCGAGGAGGCCTGCAGCGGCATACGCAGCCTCACTGCATGCCTTTTCGCCGGCACGGTATTTGGAGGCTTCATGCTCACGGGCCTGCTGCGTCGCGCGACCGTGATCGTCGGCGCGGGAATCCTCGCGATCGCGATGAATCTCGTCCGCTCGCTTGTCCTCTGCCTGCTCGTGTACAACGGAGTCAATATTGAGGGGACAGCCCACGACGCGATCGGCTACATCGTCCTGAGCGCGACGGTTCTCTGCCTTTTTGGGGCATGCCGGCTGATGACCGCCGAGCGGCAGGCCGCCTCGCCCTCACGGACAGGGCAGCCAGAGATGGGAATGGAAAAGACGCTGAATCCCTCTCGTTCGGCGGCAGCGGCCAATGCCCGTTTCCTCCCCCATTTCGCCCTCTGCGGCCTGGCGGCATTGCTTATCACCGGCGTCGGCCTGAGGATAGCCACCGTTACAGCTGCCGAACAACAGCCGCCGGACTTAAGGAAGCTCCTGGCGGTTGACCAGCCGGGATGGACGCGGCGCACCTACGAAGGGATCTCCACTTTCAGCAGAGCGCTGAAGACCTCGACGCTCCGCCAGGAGACATTTGTGAGAGGTGACATCCAGGTCACCTTCTACGTCGCCTATTGGTCCAGCATCCAATCGACGCTCAGCACCATCGCCCTTCACACCCCCGACATCTGCCTCCCGGGCAGCGGCTGGTCCGCCTGCGGCGTTCCGCCGGAGGTCAGCCGTTATCCCCTGCCCCGGCCGCGCCGCTTCGCGTTCATCTCGGGCACCTATCCCCAGCATGTCTGGTTCTGGCATTTCTTCGACGGGCGGGCGGTTTCCTCCGTTTCTGACCGCAATCTCCTTCAACTGGCGTCGGCCGTTTTCCGTCATGGAGTGCGCGTCCGGGCCCCCCAGTGGGTCATCCGCGTCTCGAGCAATCGCCCGCTCGAAACCCTTGCCGATGAGCCCCTGCTGACGGATTTCTTCGCTCGCGTCCGGGCCGCGGGACTCGCGGGCAGCGCCAATCCTTGACCTCCATGCCCTCGTACCGTTCCGAGGAACGCCCAACGGCGGCAGGCATTCTGGCCGTCGCCCACGCGCTCTGCACGATCGTGTTTCTTTCCTGGCGCTTTGGCGGGATGGAGGCGCACGCGCGCATTCTCGCCGCATACCTCGGCGCGGTGGCCCCCCTGATGACGATCCTCGCCTGGCTGCAGGCGCCGTTCTCCCTGCGCACCCGCTTCCTCCGGATCGCTCTTCCTCTGGCCGCGATCGCAGTGCTTGTCCTGGTCAGTGCCACCAACGTCAACCTGCGAGCGTCTTCTGTCCCGGGGGAGCCCATGACGGCCGTCGACGCGGCTGGGCCGATGCGGCTCCTCCCGTCAACCGCGAATCCGAGACTTACCCTGAGTGATTTCTTTCTGAAAGCGGGGCTTGTCCTCATCGGCCTCAACATCCTTTTGGCAAATCCCGGGCGCATGCTCCAGCGGCTGCTCCTGGCCGGGATCGCAGTCAACGCCGCCGTCCTCGCGTGCATCGGTTCGATGCTCAAGCTCCAAGGGGTCACCCGGATTTTCGATGCCTACCGCTCCCCGAACGAGAATTTCTTCTCGAGCTTCGTCTACTACAACCATTGGGGCGGCTTCGCACTGCTCGGCGTGGCTGCGGCTGCGGGCCTTGCGCTTTATTCCTACCGGCGGCACCACCGCGGCACCCGACAGGACAGCCCGGCGCTGTTTTTCGGCGTGCTCACGCTGTTCATCCTTATCAGCCTGCCGATGAGCGGCGCCCGGGCATCAACCGCGGCAGGGCTAATCCTCGCGGTCGTGCTGGCCCCCCGGCTGGCTCCCCACCGAGTCAGCCGCTGGCACTATTTCCGGATCAGTGCGCTATCCGTGGTCATCGTCTTCGGGATCGCGGTGGCTTTTGGATTCCTTTTCGCAAAAGGCCCCGTCAAGTTCATGTTCGAGAAGAGTGCGACGCAACTCGCCGCGCAACGCACCGGCGGCATCGGCGACTCCCGCTTCCAAGTCTACCGCGACACAGTGAGGTTGTTCGCCCAAAAACCTGTCTTCGGCTGGGGATGGCGCAGCTTCCAGTTCGCATTTCCGCAGGTTCAGTCGGTTCGATCCAAGATGCAGACCGAGCAGCGGCTGCCCTCGGTTTTTGTCGATGCCCATAACGACTGGCTCCAGTGGCTCGCCGAACTCGGGTTAGTTGGCTTCGGATTGGCAATCGCGTCGCTCGTCGCAATTGTCAGGATCGCCCCCCCCGGCTACTGGCTGCACTCCCCCAGTTTCGAACTGGCGGCCGGCTTGGCCTGCCTTGGGCTCCTGGCCATGGTCGATTTTCCCATTGTCTGTCCGGCGATCGTCGTCACGGCCGCGACCCTGCTCGCAACGGCGGCGGGTTATGCCTGGCGCAGGGAGAACGAGGCGCTCTCATCCGAGTCGAGGATCAGCCCGGAGGACGACTCCCCTCTCGTTGAGCCCAGGTCCTGATCTGCGCTTGTGCCACTTGAGGCAATGACAGCCACCCGATCATGAATCCGGCCGAGCACAGTCACGTGATTCTCGTGAACCGGTTCTACCGGCCTGACGAACCGGCTACCGCCTTGATGCTGACCGACCTGGCAGAGGGGCTCGCGGCCCGCGGCCACGGGGTGAAGATCATCGCCAGCCGCGCCCGGTCGGCACACGCCTCGCGCGAGGAGCGTCTCGACGGCGTCGACGTGCTCCGCCTGCGATCCACACACTGGGGAGCCCGTCTCGGTATCGCTGGCAAGGCGGTCGATTACCTCACTTTCACCGCCGCGGCGCGGCGAGCATTGCGGACGCAGCTTCGTCCGGGGATGTGGCTGGTGGCGATGACCGACCCTCCGGCGCTTGCGCCGATCGCAGCGGCCGCCGCCCGTCGCGCGAATGCGCGCCTGGTCCATTGGATCCAGGACATTCATCCCGAAATCAGCCTGGCTCTGTCCGGAAGCCGGGCACAGGCAATGCTGGCCTCGCCGTTCGTCCGGTGCCGCGACGCTGCGTGGCGACACGCCGAGCTTTGCGTCGCGATCAGCCGCGATATGGCTTCGCTGATCAGCTCCCATGGCGTGGCTCAGGGACGGATCCGCGTCATTCCCAACTGGGCTCCCGGCGGGGTGCGCCTTTCTCCTCCCCCCCCTGATCAGAATCCCCTGCGCGCAGAATGGGGCTTCGCCGATAAATTCGTGATCGCCTACTCCGGAAATCTCGGGCGCGTGCATGTCCTCGATCCGATCATCGCGGCGGCGAATCTGCTGAAAACGGAGTCTGACATCGTTTTCCTTTTCGTCGGCGATGGCCCGCAGCGGACATTCCTCGAAAAGAGGGCCGCCAGCCTCAGGCTCCCCAATGTGCGGTTTCTTCCCGCACAGCCGCGCGACCGGCTCGCCGAGAGCCTCTGTGCCGGTGACGTCCATCTCGTGACGCTCCGCCCTGGCTGCGAGAATCTCGTCTATCCCAGCAAGCTCTATGGAATTCTCACCGTTGGTCGGCCTGTCGTCTATGTCGGCCCCGGCCGGTGTGGACTTGCAGACGAGATTCGGACGAGCGGGGCGGGGGTTGTGATCGATCCCGGTTCCCCACAGGCACTCGCTTCCAGCCTGCGTGAGCTGAAGGACAATCCGGGCCGGCGGGAAGCCATGGGGGCCGCAGCGCTCCGCTGGTCCGGTCAACTCGGCGGCCTTCAGGCCGCACTCGACGCCTGGGAGGAAATCCTGGCCAGCGGGTGAGACGGTGAGAGGCGCGCCGGATCTCCCGATCTTGGTGCGCTTGCGATTCCGCCGGCCCCCGCGAATTCTGCCCGGCGGGTTCCATCGCGCCCTTGCTGAAGGCTTGCCGCCTTGGCGGGGCTGTGCTCATCCTCCTTCCGGAAATGACCTATCGCCGTCTGGTCTCATTGGCACTGCTCGCGTTCGACGGGCTTTGGGTCGCCACTGTCTTCCCGATGATCGGCTGGCTGCGCGGAGCCCCGGGACCATCGATTTCCGATCTGTCTTCGCTGCTCATCCCCTACGGCGTCTTCATCCTGGTGGTGTACCTGATCGACGGCTACTCGACGCGCACGGACATGCTCAGCCTCGGCTATGCGAGCCAGCATGCGATTGCGCTGCTTGCCGGAATGGTGGTGATGATGTTGGTCACGTTCGTCTTCATCAAGGATCCCTACTCCCTGCAGTCCTCCCGCGCGGTGATCGGATTGAGCTACGTCGCCCTCATTCCCCTCACCCTCAGCTACAGGCGATGGCTCTCTCTCCGGCTCATGGCCCGGAAGCTTCGCAGGCCGGTCATCTTTGTCGGCAGCCAGGCTGGATGCGTTGCCTTCAAGGAGTCCTGCGATCAGAACAAATTCAGCCAGGATGTGCTCTATGTGGCGACCGATGCGGAGCGCCATGAGAGCATGACCCCTTTCGTCGGCCTTGAGATGCAACCCGTGAGTGAACTGCTGGCGATCCTCGTCCGCCTCGACCGCCAGATCGAGGCGACCGTTCTCGACGAGAACAGCCGCGACCTTCCGTTTGCGGTCACCGAGAAGCTCATGGATCTGCACCTCTCCGGAGTGCCGACGTATACCTTGGAGCGCTTTCACGAGGCCTACTGGCGCAAGATCACGCTGCAGGGGCTGAACCAGATCTGGCTGTTCCGCGAGGGTTTCGAGATCGCGCGCGATCCTGTCTACGAGCGCCTCAAGCGGATCAGCGATATCGGTTTCGCCCTGGTCGGCCTGACTCTGGCTTCCCCGCTGATGCTCGCTTGCGCGGCCGTGGTTTGGCTGAACGACCGGGGACCGGTCTTTTTCAAGCAGGTCCGCATCGGCAAGAATCGGCATCCGTTCGAGGCATACAAATTTCGCACAATGAAATCCGATGCGAGCAAGGGAGACCCGTACACCCGCGTCGGCGACAATCGGATCACGCGGCCGGGCAGGATTCTACGCACAACGCGGCTCGACGAACTCCCCCAGCTCTGGAACGTCCTCAATGGTGACATGAGCCTCATCGGCCCGCGGGCCGAATGGGACAGGCTCGTGCGGAAATATGAGAAGGAGATCCCCTGCTACCATTTCCGCCATCTCGTGAAGCCGGGGGTCACCGGCTGGGCGCAGGTCAACTACCCCTACGGCGCAAATGTCCAGGACACCCTCCGGAAGATGGAATACGATCTATACTACATCCGTCACTTCTCCTTCGCCCTCGACGCTTCGATCGTTCTCAAGACGATTCACATCATGCTCGGGGGGAAGGGCCGCTAGCTGCGGTGCGGCGTTTATCTCGGCAGGTCATGGCCAAATATGATTTCATCGCCATCGGAGGCGGCAGCGGCGGATTCAACGCTGCGCGCGTCGCCTCTTCCCTCGGCATGAAGGTCGCCGTGGTCGACGGGGCACGGCAGCTCGGCGGCCTCTGCATCCTGCGAGGCTGCATGCCGTCGAAGACGCTCCTCTACAGCGCCGAGGTGCTGCACCATGCCAGGCAAGGGAGCCGGTTCGGGCTCAAGATTCCCCGGGCCGCCGCCGACATGAAGGCGATCCAGGCCCGAAAGCGCCGGATCATCGGCGATTTCGCCGACTATCGCGTGAAAGCGCTCAAGACCGGCCGTTTCGATCTCTTCCGTAGCAGGGCATCGTTTCTCGATCCGCACACCATTCGCCTGGCGGATGGGAGGCGCTTGGAAGCCGCGCACATCCTCATCGCCACGGGCTCGGTTGTCAGCATTCCCCCGATTCCCGGCCTGGCAGCGGTTCCATTCTGGACCAGCGACGACGTCCTCGACCTCGATTTCATCCCACCGAGCGTGATCGTCCTCGGCGGCGGAATCGTCGCCTGCGAACTCGCCCAACTGCTCCGGCGCCTGGGGTCGCGCGTGGTGCTCGTCCAGCGAAGCGCCCACATCCTCCGCGAGCACTCGCCTGAGGCCGCGGCCGTGGTCGAGCAGACCTTGCGGGATGAGGGAATCGAGCTTTTCACGGGCACCGCGGTCCGGCAGGTCTCTCACGACCGGCGCGGTTTCACGGTGGCGTTCGACCACAATGGGCGTCCGGTGGTTCGTCGCGCCGGCCGGCTGCTCAACGCGCTCGGAAGGGAACCCCACACCGTCGGCCTCGGTCTCGAGGCGGCGGGCGTCGCCGTGCAACCGAACGGGCGCGTCCGCGTGAACCGCTGGCAGCAGACCTCGCAGCCTCACATCTACGCCGCCGGCGACGTCTGTGGCCCTCACGATATCGTCCACCTCGCGGTGGCCCAGGGCGAACTCGCCGCGCGCCACGCGGCCAGGTTGCGA
>Ga0153915_10001194_pt1 | contig 23984 bp, 15 predicted proteins | sample Opewatmetagenome_2_FD_107003 | JGI IMG/M metagenome (GOLD analysis project Ga0153915, IMG submission 107003) | Freshwater wetland microbial communities from Ohio, USA - Open water 3 Core 3 Depth 3 metaG | ecosystem: Environmental > Aquatic > Freshwater > Wetlands | place: USA: Ohio, Lake Erie...
CCTGCATCACATTTCGACGGACGAGGTCTACGGGGACCTGCCGCTCGACCGTCCCGAACTCAAGTTCACCCTGGACACCCCCTACAACCCTTCCAGCCCCTATTCGTCAACCAAGGCGGGGTCCGACCTGCTCGTGCGCGCCTGGATGCGGAGCTTCGGGGTACGGGCGACGATCAGCAACTGCGCCAACAACTACGGCCCCTACCAGCACATAGAGAAGTTCATTCCGCGCCAGATCACAAATGTCCTCTCCGGCCTGAAGCCGAAGCTCTACGGCAGCGGTGCGGCGGTACGCGAATGGACGCACGTGGACGACCACAACGCGGCGATCCACCTCATCCTGGAACGCGGGAAGATCGGGGAAACCTACCTGATCGGCAGCGGCGAGGAACGAAACGGCAAAAACGTCGTGGAGCTCATCCTCGAGCTGATGGGCAAACCACGGGATTGGTACGACCACGTCAACGACCGCCCGGGACACGACATGCGCTACTCGATCGACTCCTCCAAGCTGCGCCGGGAGCTCGGCTGGGAACCGGAGTACAGGGACTTCCGCGAAGGGATGAAAGCGACCATCGAGTGGTACCGCGGCAACGAAAACTGGTGGAAGGGTAGGAAGGAGGCCATCGAGGCCGCCTACGCCAGGCACGGTCAATAGGCGGGACCCTTGTCCCCGCCGCCGGCCAGGCTGCGCAGGCCGTCCACGGCGCGCCGGTTGTCGCGGGAGACCTCCTCCAGCTGCGACAGCGAACCGTCGATCCCGGCCGCGCACTGCTTCTGGGCCTCCGCGGATTCGAGGATGGACCGGGAAGCCTTGCCCGTGCTCTCCGAGGCCTCCTGCAGGTCCCGGCGCCGCTCCGCCAGCAGCTGCGCCAGGCGGGACAGGCCCTGCGCGGAGGACAGGAGCTCCTTGGAGTACGCGCCGATCTCGCCGGCGCCCCTGGCCTGCGCCTCCAGGCTTTCCGCGGTCCTGGCCGCCACCTCGTAGCTTTCCCTGATGCCGACCAGGATGTCGGCAAAGGCCTTCTCCACCTTCGCGTTCCATTCCTCATTGCGCTCGATCTGCTCCCGCATCCTCTCCACGGTGCGGGCCACGCTCTCCGCGTTGGCCTTCGAGGTTTCCGCCAGCTTCTTCACCTCCTGGGCCACCACGGTGAAGCCCTTGCCCGCCGCGCCGGAATGGGCGGCCTCGATGGATGCATTGATGGCGAGTAGGTTGGTCCGCTCCGCCACCTCATTGATGGATGCGATCTTCTCGAAGACGGAGCGCGCCGACTCCCGAAGGGCCCGGGTCGATTGGATGTTCTCCTTCACCGCGGCTTCCCCCCGGCGGGACTCCTCCACGAGCCTCGTGGAAAGGTCCCGGGAGCGTCCGGCCATCCTTTCCGCGCCGCGGATCCCGTCCATGATGCGTTCGATGGACTGGGACATGCCGCGCGACGTCTCGTTCTGCAGCCGCACCGACCCGTCCAGTTCCTTCTCGCCCTTCACGAATCCGTCCAGCGCCCCGAGGGACCTGTCGAGCTGGCCGATCTGGGAGCTGGAGGCCCCGTAGACGGCTTCCGCCTTCTCCCGGATCTCCCGTGCGGTGGAGAGGAAGCCGGCGACGGAGGCGTCCAGGCGCGCTCCGGAGCGGCTCACGTCGTCGGCCAGGGCCCGCATGCGGTCCAGCTCCCCTCCCCGGGAGGAGAGGAGCCGGTTGAAGCGGTCCGTCAGCTCCCCGATCTCGTCGACGCTCGTGACGGGAAGGCGCCCGCCGGCCTCCCCGGAACGCTCCGCGAGCTCCCCCGTCCTCTTCGTCAGGGCGCGGATCCGGCCCCGCAGCTGCCGGGCGAAAACGGCCAGCACGGCCAGGCAGAGCACCAGGTCCACGAGGAGGAAGACGAGGAACTTGCGGACCACGATGTCCGAATGCCCCTCGATGGCGCCGATCAGCGGGCTCTTGTACTGCTTCTCCCTGTAGAACCCGTCCAGCCACGAGTCGGGTACGTCTCCCGGTTCCTTGCCGGCGAGGAAACCGCGGATCTCCGCATCGTAGGCCCTGGCCTTGTCCAGAAAGGCGTCGGTGGCGTCCATCATGGAACGGACCGCGTCGACCTTGGCCTGCTTGGTGGGCAGGGACCGGAACATCTCCCGCGTCATAGCGATGCCGGTGTCGTAGTAGATCTCCGAGACGACGATCTGGGCGATCGACATGCCATTGGCGAGGGTGATCAGCACCAGGGCGAGCGATACGGTGCCGATCGTGGCGCCCACCCCGAAGGAGGATCCGGAGCTGAGGCTCTCAACACGCAGGACGGTGCGCGTGCGCGCGAACAGCCTTCCCACCAGCAGGAGCTGGATCATGCTGGAAAGCAGGAAAGCGGAGAGGATGCCCAGGTAGTCGCGCCAGAAAGGCAACGTGAGGGAGGCCAGGGGATTGCCGTCATAGAGGGAATAGCCGATCAGGAACGCCACGAAGACCGCGCCGTTCTGCAGGGTGATGCACATCCAGGAGAGCCTGGCGTGACTGCGGTCCAGGACCTTCGGATCCTCCGGATCCGGGACATCCCCGCCGCGCTCGAGGATCCCGTCCACCGGTTTCGCGGTATGCGCAAGGAACAGGCTGGTCGGGATGAAGACGAGGATGTAGATGGCGAAGCCGATCACCGAAAGGCTCATCAGGTTGGCGAAAGGGCCCCAGATGATCAAGGCGGAAAGCAGATAGACCAACATGCCTCCCAGGTTGGAAAGCAGGGACTGCAGCATGATCCTACGGGAAAATTTCATGGCTTGTTCTACCATGATCCGCGGTGCCTGCGCCACTCGATCCGCGGGTCCGTCCGGATATCGCCAAAGGCGGCCGCGAGTGATACCCTCCTTCGCCATGAACAGCCCTGAAGCCGCCGCCATCCTTGCCGCGATCCAGGAACCCGAGGCCTACGGCGGCAATCCGCCGGACTGGCATGAGGCAATGACGAAGATGCCCCCGGGCCTGCCGCCCTTCCTGGACGGGACGTCGCTGCCCGCCCGCGTCAGGGCGGCCGGGCTTGCGGAGGACCGCATCGCGGCGCTTACGGAGACGGCCGCTCTGGTGGCCTCGGACGGGGACCTCCGCGCCTTCGCCTGGTATCTGCATTGGCGCACCTTCATCGCCCCGGAGAAGGGCCTGCTCTGGGGCGCGCCCACGCTGGAAAGGCGCCTCGGCTCCCGGGCCGGACTCTTCTACATGCTGCTCGCCCTCGAGTTCCCGCCGCGCCTCCACGCGTATCACCGGAGCCTCGGCTATCCCGTGGAGGTCACGGGGGACACCATCCGACAGCTCGCCTGCTATGAATCCAACCACCTGCGCGGCTGCGGCACGCCGGGAATCTACGAAAGGCAGTTCCCCTGGCTGGCCAACTACTTCCTGCAGCCCTTCGTCCGGCTGGGCCGCCTGGAATACCAGATGGCCCCCTACCGTGGCGGAGTGGACGTCTGGAAACGGGCGGCGGACGGCGCGGTCCTCGCCCTCGCCGGGGATGGCGCGAACGTGGACGGAGAGGGCCTTCTCGCGGAGGCGTCGGGGAAGGCCGCTTGGACGACGAGCCTTGCGGTGAAGGCGGATGCCGTCGAGGGCAACCCCGTGGATCCGGCCGGGGTGATCTTGAAGCGCAGGGCCCGCCTGCCGCGGCCCGAATGGCAGCCGTGTCTCCGGGCGGGGGACAATGTGCTCAACCTCCACATCCCGGCCGGCGGAGGCATGGACTGGGCCGGCGTCGTCGGGAGCTTCCGCCTGGCGGCGGATTTTTTCGGGACCCATCATCCCGACAGGCCATGGAAGGCCCTTGTCGTCACCACGTGGTTCATGGATCCGCGCCTCCCGGAGGTCCTTGCCCCGGAGAGCAATCCGATCCGCTTCCAGCGCGCCGTCTACCGCTACCCGACGCCGCCCAGCCCCGACTCGCTCTGGTTCGTTTTCCTGCGTCCCGTGGCGGGCGCGGACCCGTCCTCCCTGCCCCGCGACACCTCGCTGCAGCGCTCCCTCGCGCGGTTCCTGGAAAGCGGGAAAAGCTGGCACGGCGGAGGCATGTTCCTCCTGCCGGAGCACGCGCGGGATCCGGCGGAGGACGGCTATCTGCGTCGCTTCCGGGGCCTCCATATTGAAGAAACCTCCCGGCCACTATAGACTCGGGTTTTCCAAAATACATGAAATTCATTGGAGAGATCTTGAAAACGCGAAAGACCATGGGCTGTCTGGCCGCCTTGCTGCTCCTGGGGTGGTCCGTCTCCGCACAAACGGCGCAGATCCTCGTCCAGAACGGCCATACGGACATCGTATCGTCGGTCGCCTTCAGCCCCGACGGCAGGACCCTCGCCTCGGCAAGCCATGACCATACCGTGAAGCTCTGGAACGCCTCCAGCGGGAGGCTGCTCGCCACGCTGACCGGCCATACGGATTGGGTCAATACCGTCGCCTTCAGCCCAGACGGCAGAATCCTCGCCTCGGGATCCACCGACGACTCGGTCAAGCTTTGGGAGGTCGCAAGCGGAAAGCTCCTCTCGACTCTCACGAACCACTTCTACGGGGTTTCCTCCGTCGCCTTCAGCCCCGACGGACGGACCCTCGTGTCCGCCAGCGGGGACCAGACGCTGAAGCTCTGGGAGGTCGCGAGCGGAAAGCTCCTCTCGACCTTCACGGGTCACGCGGAGTGGATCTCATCGGTCGCCTTCAGCCCGGACGGCAGGATCCTCGCCTCCGCGGCGGGGGACAACACGGTGAGGCTCTGGGATGCCGCGAGCGGGAAACCGCTGGGAACGCTCCGCGGCCACTTCACCTCGGTCCATGCGGTCGCCTTCAGCCCAGACGGCGGGACCCTCGCCTCCGGAGGCGAGGACAATGCCGTCAGGCTCTGGGGGGTCTCCGACGGCGCTTTGCGGGCCGCGCTCAAGGGAAACGAAGCCTGGGTCACCTCGGTCGCCTTCAGTCCAGACGGCAGGACCCTCGCCTCGGCAAGCACCAACAACAGGGTGATCCTCTGGGATGTTGCGAGCGGACAGCCGCGGATCACGATGGGAATCGACAGGGTCACCTCGGTCGCCTTCAGCCCCGACGGCAGGACCCTGGCCGCGGGCACGGGAAGCAGGGGAAACGCCGTGGAGTTTCGGGACGTCTCCAACGGAGCCCTGACCGCCGGACTTCCCGCATGCCGTTCCCAGAGCATCCAGTCCATGGCCTTCCATCCCGACGGCGGGACCCTCGCCTCGGGATGCGGCGACGGCTCCCTGCGGCTCTGGGCGATCCCCGGGGGAAGGCTCCTGTCGGCGACACGTGACGACGCCGTGGCGGTCGACTCCGTGGCATACAGCCCGGACGGCCGGACCCTCGCCACGGTGGGCGCGGGAGGACGGACCGTGAAGATCCGGGAAACGATAGGCGGCCAGCTGCTCGGCGAGTTCGCGGGCCGTTCCGACTCGGTCCAGTCCATCGCCTTCAGCCCGGACGGCGGAAGGCTTGCCACCGGCAGCGGGTACGGCCCGGTGAAGCTCTGGGGGATCCCCGGCGGCAGGCAGACCGCGGCCTTCGACGGCCCCTCCGAGGAGGTCCGGGCGGTGGCCTTCAGCCCGGACCGCCGGACCTTCGCCTCGGGAAACGGGTACGGCAAGGTAAGGCTCTGGGACGTCCCGAGCGGCAGGCAGACCGCCGCGATCAATGCGCACTCAGACGCGGTCCGTTCCCTCGCCTTCAGCCCCGACGGGCGGATCCTCGCCTCGGCCGGCGGCGACGGCAAGGTGAAGCTGTGGGACCCCCAGGGCGGCCGGCTCCTGGCCACCCTGGCCGGGCACGTGAAGTCCGTGCTCTGCGTGGCCTTCAGCCCCGACGGCGCCATCCTCGCCTCCGCGGGGGAGGACGGAACCGTAAGGCTCTGGGAGGCCGCGGGAGGCCGGCCGATCGCGACGCTCCAGGGCCACGACGGCCCCGTCAATGCGCTGGCCTTCCATCCCGACGGCCGGGTCCTCGCTTCGGGGAGTTCCGACACGACGGTGAAGTTCTGGGATGTTTCCACGGCGCAGTGCATCGCCACGCTCCTCGCCATCGGCGAGGGGGACTCCATCGTCTACACCCCGGACGGCTACTTCGACTGCTCCGCGGGAGCGGCCCGTTACGTCACCTTCCGCGACGGGAATACGGTCCATGACATGGACCCGTACGGAGCGGCATTCCACAGGCCGGACATCGTGGCCCAGAGGATCGGGGCGTCGCGGCGGTAGGGCGGGGCTTCACCGCCCCGCCCTAGGAAACAGCGGGAAACAGGTGAACTCCACGCCAGGCTTGATCTCCAGGTAGGGCACCATCTCCACGTCCGGCCGGCCCGGCAGGGTGAAGTGCATCGGCCGGCCGTTGCCGCGCGCCATGGAGGGAAGCTCCTCCGGCCGGAGGCCGAGGACGATGCGGCCGTATCCGTCGAGGGGCCCCCGGAAGGCCATGAGCAGCGGGCCGTATTCGTACGCATGGCGTTCGTATCCCGACACCTGTTCGGCGCCCTGGTAACGGGTGGACTTCCAGGCGAACGGCAGCCGGAAGCCCACGACGACCCCCGTCTTCCAGACGCCGCGGAACGTGACGTAGGTTCCCGGCAGGCCCGTCGCCGCGGGCCTGCCGTCGCGCAGAACCTCCACGGGCCCCGAGGCCCATCGGGGGATGCGGATCCGCAGGTCGAACTCCTGCGGCGCGCATTCGAAGGACAGCTTCACCTCTTCCCCATAGGGCATCCCGGTCTCCATCGACACGGTGACGGGGCCCCCCTCCCGCTCCCAGCGGAACGCGGATGCGGCGAACAGGTCGATGCCGAGCAGGCCGGGAGCGAAGGAATAGATGTACTCCGGCAGGCTGCCGTACATCTTCGTGCCCACGCCGCAGCAGCAATGCACGAGGCTGTCCCGCTCGACCTTCCTCCCGTCCAGGTGCGCGAAGTAGTTGATCGCCCGGTCCCCGTTCTGGTTGGCGATGCCCACGTTGTAGATGGAGGACTCCATCTCGGCCACGTAGCCTTCCTCCCCGGGGAACAGCCTATGGAACCGCTGGTTGAGAAGCAGCCAGAAGGAGGAGCAGCACAGCTCATTGTAATGCCTCGCGTTGGACAGCCAGTAGCACTTGGGAAAGGCCTTTTCCGCCTCGCACATCGCGATGCCGCCACCGGGATTCTGCCAATCCTCGCGGTACTGCTCGTAGAAGCCGCGCACGGCGCGCAGGTAGTAGTGCTTCCCCGTGGCGCGGTAGAGGTCCAGGTATCCCTCCATGGCCTCGATCTCCGTGCCGTGGGGGTGCGGTTCCTGTCCGGGCTGGTTGCGCACGTGGATGGCGTCGCGCTCCCCGTTGATGAACTGCGCAAGGCGCCAGTCCTCCTCGTAGTGCCTGACGGTGACGTCGATGTCCTCCCGCCTGCCGATGGGCGTGTTGTAGAGGTACGTGCTGGCCACGACTCCCTGGAAGGCCAGGACCAGGTACTTGATGATGGGCAGGTCGTCGCACGAGTTGAACCAGTCCTGCCAGCGGCGAAGCATCGGGAAGGCCGCCTCGTTGCCCGCCATGGCCGCGGCCACGAGGCCGTAGGTCAGCCAGATGCGCACGTAGTGGGGGTATTCCAGGGTCCCGAACTCCTCCCGGGGCACGGCCATCAGGTAGCCGTCCGGTTCCGCGCAGTCCCCGATCTCGGACACGATCCGCCCGAGGATGCCCCGCAGTTCCGCGTCCTCCCGCCAACGCAACGCGCTTCCCGCCCCCATCAGGAACAGCCCCGCCGTCTGCCCCTTGATGTTATCCTCGAAATGCCCCGTGTAGGGCCGGCCCGGCGCGGGCTTCCCGGCGCGTTTGCGGAACCAGTACAGCATGGCATCCAGGTCGAGACGCTTGAGGTAGCGGACATTGTTGTCGAAGGCCTCCTGGAAAAGGCCCCCGGTCAGGGTCACGCCGCGGATCGGGTTGAAAAGGGAGTCCTTCACCCGATTCTTGCCATTGTTGTCGTAATACTGGGGTTTCATGCGCTTTTCTCCATCCGCATCATGCGGGCATTTCCCTGTGGAACAGCCGGACCGGAAGCACGGTCTGTTTCGGGGCGGGATCCCAGACGCCGCCGCGGATCTGCCCGATGCGCTCGAGGAGCGTCCGGGCGGCAAGCTCCGCGGGGGAGCCTTGCGCGGAGGCGACGCTGTCTGTCGCGAAGGGAAGCGGCAGGCCGGAGGCGATGTCGTCGAAGCCCACGACGGGAACCTGGGCGCCGCCGCCCGCCCGAGCGAGCTCCCGGAGCGCCTCCAGGGCCACGATGTCGCTGAAGGCCACGACGGCCGTGAACGCCACGCCCTCCTCCACGGCCCGCCGGAGGACCCGTCCGCATCCGCCGGACATCACGCCGACGGTCCGCACCAGGGCGGGATCCTCCTCCAGCCCCGCCTCCCGGAGCGCGCCCCGGTATCCGGCGAGGCGCTCCCGGGCGCTGGAGATGTGGTCCGGACCGGACAGGAACAGGATCCTCCGGTGCCCCCGCTCCAGCAGGTGGCGCGTGGCCAGGAGGCCTCCCCGCGTGTCGTCCAGCACCACGTAGTCCAGCTCGGGATCCTCCCACCGCCGGCCGACCAGCACGAACGGGACGCCGGAGGCGCGCAGCGCCTCGAGGCCCCCGCGGGACCTCTGGGTGGGACAGATGACGATGCCGTCCACGCGCTTGCCCACGGCCGTGCGGATGGCGTCCCGCTCCAGCGCCTCGTCCTCGTCGGTGTCGATGACGATCGTGCTGTAGCCGCTGCGGAAGGCGGTCCCCTCGATCTCCCGCGCCCAGAGCCCGAAGTGGGGATTGGCCACGTCCCCCAGGATCAACGCGATGGTCCGCGTGGTGCCGGACCTCATGGACCCGGCCACCATGTCCGCGACGTAGCCCATCTCCTCGGCGCGCCGCCTGATCAGCAGGCGCGTCGGTTCCGAGATGTCGTCCTTGTCCTTGAGAGCATGGGAGACCGTGTTTACAGAGAATCCAGTGGATTCCGCAATGTCCTTCAGTGTCGTTCTGCGTAAAAGGCGGTACTGGTCAGGCATTAACGTTAATCTATAGAACCTGAAAAGCCATGTCAAATAAGCACCCTTGTTTTGATCGCCAGTATCGATTATTCTTCATTAACGTTAATGGGGGTGGTGGACATGACGGACCGCATCGCCAGCTTGAAGGACTATATCGTCTCGAAAAAACATCAACTCAACCTGAGGGACATCGAGACCGATCTTGCCGGGGATTTCAGCAGGCGGGGGCTTTCAGCCCGGGAACGGATGGTAGAACGCCTGGAAACGGTTCTGGCCACCGAACAGCCGTTCATACTGCCGGGCGAGAGGATCGTCTACACGCGGACCGTCAGGTCGCTGCCGGAGCTGTTCACGGCCGGGGAGTGGGCGGAGATCCGTTCCGGCCATTACATCCACGAGCTGGGCTACGTGTCCAATCTCACGCCCCGCTATGCGCACACCATCGCAGGCGGCCTGGAAAAGAGGCGCGGGGAGATCCTCGCGGCCCTTCCCGGCTGCAGCGGGGAGGAGACGGGGTTCCTCGGCGGCCTGCTGCGGGCCATCGACGCCGTGGAAGGCCTTGCCGACCGCTACCGCGACGAGGCCCTGCGGCGGGGAAACGAGGAGGCGTACGACGTCCTCGGCCGGATTCCGCGCGAAGGCGCGCGCACCTTCCGGGAGGCGCTGCAGTTCTTCCGCATCCTCCATTTCACCCTGTGGGCGGAAGGGGAATACCACAACACGGTCGGGCGCTTCGACCAGTACATGCTCCCCTACCTGGAGGCGGACCTGGAAGCGGGCCGCCTTTCCCGCGGGGCGGCCTTCGAGCTGCTGGAGGAGTTCTTCCTTTCCTTCAACAAGGACAGCTCCCTGTACCCCGGCGTGCAGCAGGGCGACAATGGCCAGAGCATGGTTCTGGGCGGAAGGCGGGCGGACGGGAAGGACGGCTTCAACGTCCTTTCGGCCATGTGTCTGGAGGCGAGCCGGGAGCTCAAGCTGATCGATCCCAAGATCAACCTGCGCGTGGACGGCGGCACGCCGCTTTCCGTCTACGAGATGGGCACCCTGCTCACGAAGGAAGGGCTGGGATTCCCGCAGTACGCGAACGACGACGTGGTGATCCCCGGCCTCACGGCCCTGGGCTACGGGCCGGAGGATGCCGCCGACTATTCGGTGGCCGCCTGTTGGGAGTTCATCGTCCCGGGCCGGGGCATGGACATCCCCAATGTCGGGGCCATGTCCTTTCCCGCCGTGCTCGACGCGGCGATGAAGGACCGCCTGCGGGAGGCGGCGGACTTCGAGGAAATGCTTCGGGCCGTGGAGGACGGGATCCGGGCCTCCTGCGCGGCCATCCTCTCCGGCGTCTCCCGCCTGTGGATGATCCCCGCCCCGTTCCTGTCGCTGCTCATGGACGGATGCGTCGAGGGGAAGCGGGACGTCTCCCTGGGCCTGCGCTACAACAACTACGGCATCCACGGCACGGGCCTGGCCACGGCCGTGGATTCGCTCCTGGCGATCGAAAAACTGGTGTTCGACGAACGGTCCGTCGCCCCCGGCGTCCTGCTGGAGGCGGTCGCCTCCGACTTCCAGGGCCGCGGGGAGCTGCTGCACCGCCTCCGCTACGAGCTGCCCAAGCTCGGCGACGGATCGGCGGAGCCCGTCCGCCTCGCGGAGCGCCTCCTCGACGCCTTCGCCTCCGCCGTGAAGGGCCTGCGCAACGAGCGCGGAGGGTGCGTGCGGGCCGGCACCGGATCCGCGATGTACTACCTCTGGCATGCCGCCCGCATGGGGGCCTCGCCGGACGGACGGAGGGCCGGAGAGCCGTTTCCGGCCAACTTCTCGCCCAGCCTGTTCGCGCGCCTTCCCGGTCCGGTCTCCGTCATGAAGGCCTTCAGCGGCCCCGATCTGAAGAAGACGATCAACGGAGGGCCGCTCACGATGGAATTCCACGACTCGCTGTTCCGCGGCGGGGAGAGCGTGGGCAAGGTCGCCTCCCTGATCCGATGGTTCGTGGGGCGGGGCGGCCACCAGCTGCAGCTGAACGCCGTGAACCGCGACACGCTGCTCGACGCCCAGGCGCACCCCGAGGCGCACGCGCAGCTGATCGTGCGGGTCTGGGGCTGGAGCGCGTATTTCAATCGGCTCGACAGGGAGTACCAGGACCACATCCTGAGCCGCCGGGAGTACGCGGCGCTCTGACCATGGAGACGGGAATTCTTTTCGACGTCAAGGAGTTGAGCGTCAACGACGGTCCGGGGCTGCGCACGTCGGTCTTCCTCAAGGGATGCCCCCTGCGCTGCATCTGGTGCCACAATCCCGAAGGGCTCCTGCCGCGGCCCCAGCTCATGGAATCCGGCGCCCCCTGCCTCGGCTGCGGCGCCTGCCGCGGCGGTTGCGGCCACGCCGACTGCCGGCCGTTCGGCCGATGCCTGCACGTCTGCCCGCAGGGAAGGCTGCGCGTCTGCGGCTGGCGGGAGGAGGCGGGGGCACTCGCCGCGAGGATCCGGGAGCAGGAAAGCCTCCTTGCCTCATCGGGAGGGGGGGTGACGCTGACCGGCGGGGAGCCGCTCCTGCAGGGGGGGTTCCTGCTTGCCCTGATGGCGGAACTGAAGCCGCTGCACGTGGCCGTCGAGACCTCGGGATGCGGTGACCCGGACCTCTTCGGGGAAGTGGCGCGGCGGGCGGACCTCCTCATGGTCGACCTGAAGCAGATGGACGACGGCGTCCACCGCCGCCTCACGGGCGCGGGCAATGGGCCCATCCTGTCCAACCTGTCCCGGTTGATGGCCTCCGGCCGTCCCTTCATCGCGCGCATCCCCCTGATCCCCGGGGTCACGGACACGCCGGAGAACCTGCGGGAGACGGCCAGGTTCCTCTCCCCCGCGCGGAACCTGCTCCGCGTGGAGCTGATGCCCTACAACCGCCTCGCCGGGGCCAAATACGCGTCCGTCGGCATGGAATACCGCCCTGAATTCGGCGCATCCCATCCGCCAAACATCGACGGGAGCCCCTTCGAGGCGCGCGGGATCGAGGCCGTTGTCCTGTAGGCGGCGCGCCGACGGCGGCCCGTCCTACCGCTTCCCGCCGCTCCCGGGTCCCGTCGGCCCGGGCCGCGGGGTGTAGTGGCGCGTCAGCCATTTGGACAGACCGTCCAGGCCGGGCATCAGCACCCTCTCGGTGATGTTCGCCTGGTCCAGCTTGTCCCGCGCCTCCCACTTCAGCGAGGCCGGAACCACGATGCGGCGCACCAGGCCGGGCCGCTGCGCGAGCCAGGAGTCCATGCCCACGCGCGGATCGGAAAGCACGGAGAAGAGGGCGAACTGGTTGACGATCCTGTCGTCCAGGGACGGAGGCTCGAAGAACACGGCGAACGGCTCCTCGCGCAACGCGTCGAACAGGGCCAGGCTCTCGATGGGAAGCTCCCCCGTCCATGAGGCGGACCGTTCCGCCTCCGCCGCGCCGGGGGAGCCTTCGGCCTGCGCGGCGCCCGGGGAGGCGCGGTGCAGCCCGGAGAGCATGTCCGCCGTGAAGATGTAGGCTCCCTCCAGGGCCAGAAGGCGGCGCAGCAGCTCCGGAGCCTCCGCATGGACGCCGGGGACCTGCACGCACCAGACCAGGCCGTCCTCCTCCATCGCGTCCATCTTTTCCGTGGCGAAGTGCAGCCCCACCAGGGGGGAATTGCTCCAGTCCAGGAGGCGCGTCGGAAGGCCGTGGTGTTGGGCCACGGAGAGCCAGTACCAGATCGAATGGCGCTCCACGACGCTCCGGTGCGCGTACTTCATGAAGTTGCGAAGCAGGTGCTTCTCGATGGCCGGGGTATCCCCTCCCAGGCGGATCAGGGACGTCGGTAGCCCGTCGTACGCCCGTGAGACGCCCCGGTACACGTACGCGGAGCGGAACCGGTTCAGGGATGGATCCCACGTGTCCTCGTAGAGGGCCTCCTGGAGCTCCGTCCAGGTGGAAGGCCGCACCGTATTCCCGTCCAATCGGTTCATTCCGCCCCCGCCGGACATCGTAGGGGGCGGGCATTCCCCTGTCAAGCGCGGCGCATACGCCCCCCCCCTTCTGGCCGCGCGGGAAACGTGGTAGCATGACGGCCATCCGCTTCGGGGGGGGCCGATTGATTCGAGAAGAAGAAGAGGGCGCCCGGCCGCCGGGATCCGATGACCGGGGCATCGCGGAGCTTTCCACGGACCGCATCGCGCGGTTCGACGGGGAGGGCGTTTGCCTCTACGCCAATTCCGCCGCGAACATCCGCCTGGGCCTGCGGGCCTCCGAGCGGATCGGCGGCTCCTGGGCCGCGCGGGAACCGGCCGCCACCCTGCAGCGCGCCGCCCGCAGCGTCCTGGAGTCGGGACGGGGACTCGAGGCGGAGACCGAAATCAGGACCCCCGAGGGCCCGCGGAGGGTCCGCACGCGCTGCGTGCCGGAAGGCGGGAAGGACGGCAGGCCGCGCTCCGTCCTCTGCTTCCAAAGCGACCTTCCGGACGCGCGGGAGGGCGAGAAACAGTTCCAGCTCCTCATCCGCCGCCTGCCCATCCCCGTCTCCATCACGGACGGCGGGGGACGGTTCCTCTCCTTCAACGACCGCTTCCAGGAGACGTTCGGCTACACGCTCGAGGACATCCCCGACATCGCCACCTGGTGGCTGCGCGCCTATCCGGATCCGGAATACCGCCAGCAGGTCCAGGATGTCTGGCGGTACGCGGTGGACAACGGGCGGTGGGACCTGACGGAGCCTAAATTCCTCGTCTACCGCGTGACATGCCGCAATGGCTCGGTCCGCGACATGGAAATCATCGGAACGCGCATTGGCCCCATGGTCCTCTACCTGTTCCGCGACGTGACGGAGAACCGCCGCACCGAGGAGGCCCTGGCCGGCCTCCGGGAGCAGCTCTTCCAGGCCCAGAAGATGGAGGCCATCGGGCGCCTGGCGGGAGGCGTGGCGCACGACTTCAACAACATCCTGACCGCCGTCCTCGGCTTCTCCAACCTGATCCGCACGGAAAGCGGCCTATCCGAGTCCGTAGGGAAATACGTCGGGGAGATCGAGAAGGCCACCAGGCGGGCGGCCGACCTCACGCGGCAGCTCCTGGCCTTCGGAAGGAAACAGATGCTCCAGCCCCGCGTCATCGACCTGAACTCCCTGGTGACCAACCTGCAGGGCATGCTCCAGAGGCTGATCGGGGAGGACATCCGCCTGGTGTCGCGCCTCGACAGGGAACCGCCATGCACGCTGGCGGACCCCGGCCAGATCGAGCAGGTCATCACCAACCTCGTCGTGAACGCACGCGACGCGATGCAGCGGGGAGGCACGCTCACCCTGGAGACCAGGAACCCGGAGACGGGACCCCCGAGCACCATGGAGATCGGACAGGACCGCTTCGTGATCCTTTCGGTGATCGATACGGGATGCGGCATGGATGAGAAGGTGCGGTCCCACCTGTTCGAGCCGTTCTTCACCACCAAGGAGAAGGGCAAGGGTACGGGCCTGGGGCTGTCCACGGCCTATGGCATCGTCAAACAGAGCGGCGGGCACATCACCGTCAGTTCGGAACCCGGAAAGGGCTCCTGCTTCTCCCTCTACCTGCCGAGGGTCCGCGGGGAGAAGGGCCGTCCCGCCCCCGCCCGGGAGTCCGCCGCCCCGCTGCGCCAGGGCACGGAAACCGTCCTCCTGGTGGAGGACGAGGAAAACCTCCTGGCCATGACCGCCAAGGTCCTGGAACGGCTGGGCTATCACGTGATCGCGACCCAGGACCCCGGGGAGGCCCTGGCCCGGCTGGGGGCCATCGACGTCGCGCGGGTGGACCTCCTGATCACGGACGTCGTGATGCCCGGACTCAGCGGCCCGGAGCTGGCGGACCGCGCCGTGGCGCTCCGGCCGGGCATGAAGGTCCTCTTCGTCTCGGGCCACGCCGACGAGACGATCCAGCGGATGGGGGTGAGGGAACGCGGGGTTGCCTTCCTGCAGAAGCCGTTCACCCCGGACGCGCTGGCGCAAAAGGTCCGCCAGACGCTGGGGGGGTAAGGTCCGGACCTATCCCCGGGGCGTCCGGCGAAGGCCGATCCACTTCTCCGCCTCCTCCGCGATCCTGCCCGCAAGGGCCTTGGGCATCCGCGGCGGGAACGGCCAGCGCGCCGCGAAGGCCAGTTCCCGCACCAGCTCCGTCTGGAACCCGGCGAGCTCCGCGATCCGATCGAAGGACACGGCCGCCGGAGTGTCCAGGACGGTATGGTGGAAATGCCGGCCCGAAGCGAGCGTCTGCCTGTAGAACCACAGGGAGGGGCTGCCGGCCGCGTTGAAGGGGAAATGGTCGCTGAAGGGCGTGATCTCCTCGTGGATGCGGAACTGGAGCGGCGTCCGCCGCGCACGCCGGCGGATCCAGGAAGCGAGCTCCGACGGGCCCGCCACGGAGACGTCCATGGTGCCGACACGGGCGCCGACGCTGTCATTGTTGAGCACGAAACGCACGCCGCGGGCGCCGCGCTGGTCCAGGGCGTAGGCGCGGGCCCCTTCGCTCAGCACCTCCTCGGCGCCGAACGTGCAGAACCGCACGGTGCGCAGAGGCCTGCGGCCCTCCCGCGCCAGGGCGCGCGCGATCTCGAGGAGCACCGCGACCCCCGTGAGGTTGTCGTCCGCCGCCACCGAATTGAACGTGGAATCGTGGTGGGCGCAGACGACGATGGTTTCCTTCCCCGTCCCGGGGATCTCGCCGACGACATTGCAGGACGTCCCCGGCCGCGTGGATGCGGAAAGCAGGAGGCGCGCGCGCGTGGCGTACCCCAGGAGCCGTGCCGCCTCGGGGAACGGCACGGAAACCATGGGCACGGAGAAATGGCCCGCCCAGCCTGCGGGAATCCCCACGGCCACGTGGTCCCCGTGGCAGAAGCGCCGGTCCACGTACAGGAAACCCCGGAACCCGCGCCGCATCAGCCCGCGGAATTCGCGCCTCGAGGAACCGCAGCCGTCCCAAAGCACGGCGATGCGGCCCTTCCCGGCCCCCAGTTTCGCCATGTCCGCCATGGACTCGAGATGGACCAGATCCCCCTCGACGCCATGCTTCGCCGTGGCCGGCGCGAGGGCGACCGGCGCACAGCGCACGACCCTCCATGCGGCGTCCCGTCCCTCGCCCACGCGCACCTCGAGTCCGGAGTCGCCCGGCATCCAGGCGGGAACGGGAAACTCGAGGACACGCACTTCTTCCAGTCCCAGGGACCGCAGCCGTCCCGCGATCAGGTCCGCCGCCTGCCTTTCCTCCGGGGTCCCGGTCAGGCGGATGCCCGTCCCGGCGACAGTGTCGAGCAGGAAGGAGCGCACCCTGCGGGCCGCGGGCGACCTGCCCTGGAAAACCGTCCGGCGCTCATCGCAGGCGCGGCAGGTGCCCAGGGGACAGAGGAGCGCGTCCGGCTTCCGACGCAGGCGGGACACGGCGAAATCCAGCAGGCCGTCGGCCCGGATCACCAGCACCTCGGCGTTTCCCAGGCGGGCGCGCCGCACGAGCCCCCTTCGTTCCGCGTCGGGCTGGAGGACGGGGAAGGTCCGGCTGCATCCGGGGACCCTGGGGTAGCGCACGCGCTCCACGGCCCCGTCCGCGCCGATTCGCAGCGCCTCCGGCTTCCACCCCTCGTGCCACCAGCAGAAAACCCCGAGGTACGGGACCTCCGCCACGGACTCCGCCACGTGCAGGAGGGAAAGGGACTCGAAGCCGCATCCGATCATGAGGACCGTCGCGCCGTCCCGGGCCGCCCGGTGCAGGGGCGTCCCGGGGTCGAAGGCGGAGCGCTCCCCGTGCCCGTCCAGCCAGCCTTCCGCCCGTTTTCCCCAGGCCGCCACGGAGTGGGAGGGGTGCAGGCTGCGCCGGACGCCGGCGCAGCGGCGGAAGGTCTCGGGGATCAGCCCCGTGTCCGACGGGGAGTCCTGCGGGGAGAACGGCACGGACGGTCCGAAGGTCTTCTCCATGGAGTAGGAGAAGGCGGGCATGAGGACGGCGCCGGCGGGCGTGACGGCGGCCTGGAGGGCGCGGATGACGGCCCCGGGTCCGCCCTTCACGGCTCCGATGCTCTTCATGGAGGAATGGACGATCAGCGCGCTGCCCGCGCGCACTCCCATGCGCCGCAGGTCCTGCGCCAGCTCGTCCGCCGTGTGGCTGAGTCGGCCCATGGGGCTGTTCTATGCCTCGCCATCGCGATCGTCAAGCCGGTCCGGAAACGCCCCGTTCACCGGCGGGCGGCCGGTCCCCATGGGGAAGCCCTGCGCCGCGAGGATGTTCCGCAGGGCCCCCACGTCGATGCGCGAGGGGAGGCAGCGGGCCTTCACGGAAAGGGCGGCCGCGGTGCCGGCGTCCTCTCCCGTGAGGAACATCTGCCATCGCATGCGCAGCTGCGGTTTCTGCACGATGCAGGCGCGGCCGGTGGCCAGGAGGCCCTCGACGTTCTGCGGCAGGAACTGACGGTAGGGGAACTGGAAGGAATACCTGTAGTCGTTGTGCCTGGACCAGAGCGGATTCGACGGTACGATGCCCGACCTGCCCTCGAACATGGCGTCGTCGCACGTGTAGGATCCCTCCACGTCCTCCTCCGTGAGGGCCTTGCGGGCGATCATGCTTCTTCCGCCCCGGCTGCTGAAATAGGAGCCCGAAGCGTGAAGATAGGCATCCGCGCAGCCCGGGACGTATCGGCGGGCGAACTGCGCGAACTCGTAGATGTACTTGCGCGCCTCCACCTCGAGCCTGGACATCAGGACGGAGTCGCCGCTCGTCGGAATCCGGTCCCCGCGGAAGCATACCATGGCCCCGGCGATCCCCAGGGATTCCCTCTTGCGGGGGTCCACGACGGAAGGGCCGGAGACGCCGAAGAAAAGTCCGTGATCCGCGAAAAGACGGCCGCCCTCGACCTCCCGGACGAAGGGGAACCGTTCGGCTTCCCAGGCCCGCTTGATGTAGGGAAACAAAAACCGCAGGTTGGGGTTCGTCTTCATGCCGATGTAGTCGTTTCCCCAGGACAGGACGGCCGCGTCGGGTTCCCTCCCGACTGCCTCCTTCCTGTAGCGTTGCGTGTCCACATTGGCCAGGGCGAAATACATCCCGGGGTGGAACAGGCCGGCGCCTTCGTCGACGGGTGCACCGCAGCGGAAGACGACGTCCGCGTCGCCCGTGGCGTCGATGACGACGTCGGCCAGGATCTGCTCCCGGCCCTGCTTGGTCTCCACGTGGATCCCGCGGATCGTACGGCCCTCCATCAGGGGATCCCCGGCATAAACGTTGAACAGCGCGTCGACCCCGTATCTCTCGTATTCCTTGAGGAGCACGTAGACGAACGTCTGGGAATCCTCGAAGTAGTTGTGGGGAAACTCGTGTCCGCTGAGCTCCTCGCACCGTCCGATGAGCTCTCCCGCGATCCCCGGCAGCCCCTTCTCCATCGTACGGGGAAGCTCCAGGGAGGGGGCGCCCCCGAAGAGCCCCGGCCCGATGTTGCCGCCCGGCTGCCCCTGCCTGTCGATGACGAGGGTCTTCGCGCCGTTCCTGGCCGCCGCCAGCGCGGCGATCGACCCGGAGATGCCGCAGCCGACCACCAGGACTTCCGTTCTCTTCAGGACCATGGATTCCCTTCCTGACGCGGCCTTCCGGACGCCCGGAGGACGGATCGCCATCAGCCGGCTGTCCATCCTTCAGGCCGTTCGATGCCGTTCACAAGGCTGTGATCGTGTATCCATGCCGCGACAATGTCAACGGAAATCCGCAAGGAGGCGTCCGGTGCGCACAACCGCCTCGAGGGCCGCGCGATCCGCCAGAAAACCCGTGCCGGCGACGGGAACCGCCAGGCGCCCTTGACAAGGGGTCCATGACAACACTACCTTGGGCGCCGCAATGACCCCAAGAGAACGCTTCCTCGCCACGCTGGACTTCCGCCCGTGCGACGACAGGCTGCCCATGATCGAGTGGGCGGCCTGGTGGGACCAGACCTTCAAACGCTGGAAAGGCGAGGGCCTGCCTGAGGACATGACGGTCCTGGAGTCCCTGGACCACTTCGCCCTGGACCCGATGGTATGCCTGACGGCCGGGGGGAGGAGCGGAGATTGCCCGAAGCCCGCTTCCCACGGGGCGGCGCTCATGACCGACGTGGCCTCCTACGAACGTCTCCGTCCGTTCCTCTTCGCGGATTCCACCATTGACCGGCTCAAGAAGGAGGCCCGGGCCCTGCGGGAGGGACACGAACGGGGAGAACTCGTCATCCGCCTGTGGCTGGACGGTTTTTTCTGGTTTCCACGCACCCTCTTCGGCATCGAAGGCCACATCTACGCGTTCTACGACCACCCGGACCTCATGCACCGGATCAACGGGGAACACGCGGAGTTCTGCCTCCGCGTCGTGGAGGAGCTGTTCCCCATCCTGAAGCCGGACATGGTGGGCCTGGCGGAAGACATGTCCTACAACCACGGCCCCATGCTGTCCCGCCAGTTGTTCGACGAATTCCTCCTGCCCTACTACCGCCGCCTGATCCCCGCCGTCAATGCGAGGGGCGCCAAGGTCCTCATCGACAGCGACGGGGACGTCACGACCATGGTCCCCTGGATGGACGCGGCGGGCATCCAGGGCGTCTATCCCCTGGAGCGGCAGGCGGGTGTGGACATTTCCCGCATCCGCCGGGATCATCCCTCCTTCCTCATGATGGGAGGCTTCGACAAGATGGTCATGAACCGCGGGGAGGCGGCCATCCGCGCCGAGTTCGAGAGGATCCTTCCCGTCATGCGTTCCGGCGGCTACATCCCTTCCGTGGACCACCAGACCCCGCCCGGCGTGTCCCTGTCGGACTACCGCATCTACCTGAAGCTGTTCCGGGAATACGCCGAAAGGGCCGCGCGGTAGCGCGCCGGAGGCCGCGCGGTAGCGCGCCGGAGGCCGCGCGGTAGCGCGCCGGAGGCCGTGCGGATCCTGTCAGGCGGCCCGCTTCCCGAAAGACAGGTTAAGGACGGCAAAGGCCGCGGCGCAGGCGAGGCAAACGCCGAAGTCGGCAAGAAAGCCCGTTGCCATCGTCGATGCCTGGATCACGATGCCGATGACGAACGGACCCATCGACTGGCCGATGTCCATGATCGAGCTCAGGGCACCCATGGAAGCGCCTATGCTTTCCGCGGCGGTCACGTCGGAGACGTATGTGCTGGTCGCGACAGTCGAGAACGAGAGTCCAAGGCCGAACACGATGCCGATCGCCGTCGCCGCCGCCACTCCGGAAACCACCGGGATGAGGGCGAAGGACCCGCCGAGTACGACGATGCCGGCGAGGATCTGGAAGCGGCGGTCGACCCGGTCGGAGAGCCGGCCGAAGAGGGGCTTCGAGAGGGCGATGGCCAGGATCTGGAGCGAGAAGATGAATCCGATCTGATACGGCGGAAGCCCCTTTCCCTGGAGATGGAGCGGCAGGTAGGTCTCGAAGGCCCCATAGGTAAAATACGTGGCCATCTCGACGAGGGACGTGCCGAGGAGCCTGCCGTTCGTCACGAACGCGAGCAGGCTCCTGCCGAAGTCGCCGGGCGTCACTTTCCCGATGCCCGACCCGGCCGATCCGTCGTCCGGCATCAGCAACGAGAGGATGAAGACGGGGACCGCGAGGAGGAACGCCGCGACGTAGACGAGCCGGTAGTTCCAGCCGCCGGAAAGGGATGCGAAGACCGAGAGGATGGCGCCCCCGAGAATCGGCGCGAGCGTCCGCCCCACGAGGGTCGCCGAGGAATAGAGCCCGAGCTTCTCGCCCTTCGTCTCCCTGTATTCGCTCAGGATGAGGGCCGAGGAAACGGGCCCAAGGATTGCCGTCGCGATGCCGTGGAAGAAGCGGACGGGAATGAGCCACCAGGGATTCCCGACGAACAGGTAGAAAAGCGGGCCGAGGAGGAAGACGGAGGCGGAGACCAGGAGGAGCCGCTTCTTTCCGAGCCGGTCGGCGAGGAGCCCCACGGGAAAACTGAAGAGGATTCCGGCGAGGGGCGATATGGCCGATATGGTGCCGATCACGTCCGTCCCCGCCTGCATCGACTTCAGGAAGAGGGGCAGGACGGGGTTCTTCGAGATCGTCGTCGAAAAGATGCCGAAGAATCCGACGGTCGAGAGCAGCGAGATGACGGTCGCCTTCGGGATACGCTTCATGACGCCAAGATAGCAGAAGTGATCCGCCCGGACTACCCGGGACCGGCACGGCGGGTCCGGGCTTCCCGTTGCGCGGCAACGACACCCGCATCGAGGCGTTCCTCGCCACGATGGACCGGGACCCGCGGTATCCCGTGGGGGCGTCGATCCATGAACCATGCGGTCGACATTGATATTTTCCAGCACAGTGGTATATTCTTGACTATCCATCAAGTGATTCAATTCCAAGCGCCACGGATCCAAGCGATCCAGGCTTTCTTCATGAAAGGGGAACGACGATGCGAAAGGGAATCCGGCTCCTGCAAATCACGATGCTGCTCGCCGCCATGGCGGTCCTGCTGGCGGGATGCGAGGCGATCACGGCATTGTTCGACGATCCGCCGGTGGCGTCGGGTGTCGCCGTGAGCGGCAGCCCGTTGATCGGCGAGACGCTGACGGGCAGCTACAGCCTCACCGACGCGCAAAACGACGCGGAAGGGGCCTCCACCTACCAGTGGTACCGCGCCACGGACACCTCCGGTACGGGCGTGGCCGCCATTTCGGGCGCCACGGCCACGACCTACGTTCTCACCGATTCCGACAAGGGCTATTTTCTCTGCTTCGAGGTGACTCCCATCGCCCTCACGGGGGAGAAGAACGGCACCGCCGTGAAGTCCAGCTATACCACCGCGGCCGTCATCTCCACGGCGCAGAGGAACGACGCATACAAGGCCATGTACACGGCCGCCGTTGTCACTCAAATGAAGGCCTTGTATGGCTCCCTGCTGACCTACGCCGGATGCAGCCTGACGACTACCGCCACCGATACCGGAACCAAGTACGTCATGACATTCACCAGTTTCCTCTACAACACGACGCCCAGCAGCCTTATCACCTATGAGAACACGACGGATACGGACGCCACTTTCAGTGGGACGGTGACTCTCACAGTCGTAGGCACCCTCGCGAGCGCCACGTCGATTTCCTACGTAATGGACTCTTTGGCCTTCAGCAACAATGACCTGGGCATCACGAGCGCAAGCGGGAATATGACGGGCACTCCCACAACTTCCGGTTCCACGACGACATGGACATACAGCGGGACGGCCACTGTCAATGGCGTGGAAAGAACCGCAGCTGAGCTAATGACCTACGTGAGCGCTCTTTCCAGCTCCTGATGGGCCGACGGCGGCTCCTGCCGGTTTGATAAGCGCCACGGGGCCCCGGCTCCGTGGCGTTCTTTTTACGTTTCAGGCATTGCATAGCAGCCCGTTTTCCGTCATCCTGGCGGCCGGAAAGGTACGGGTATGAGATCAGGGATCGGGACCGTCCGCCATGCCGTGCTCCTGGGATGCATGGCGCTTCTCCTCGCCGGGTGCGAGGAGATCACCTCGTGGATCGACGATCCGCCCACGGCGAAGAACGTCGCCCTGAGCGGCACTTTGACGGTGGGACAGACGTTGACGGGAAGCTACAAGTACTATGACCCCAACACGGACCCGGAAGGGACTTCCACGTTCCGATGGTACCGCGCCTCGGACTCCGCGGGCACCGGTGCCGCGGCCATTTCCGGGGCTACGGCCCTCACCTATACCCTCGTGGACGCCGACGCGGATGAAACCATCGCCTTCGAGGTGACCCCCGTGGCCAAGACGGGAGAGAAGCTGGGCACCGCGGTCCGATCCGCCTTCACCTCATCCGCAGTCACGGCGCCCTGACCGGGGATCCGCGCGGCGTCAGTCGTCCGGGCCGTCCGCCTCGCGCCCTCCCATGTAGCGTTCCAGCAGTTCCGCCACTTCCGCGAGGCCGAAGGGTTTAGAGAGGCTCGCCGTGAAGCCATAGGCCCGGGGATTGGCCATGATCGGATCGTCCGCATAGCCGCTGGCGACGAAGAGAAGCACGTCCTTGTCCCGTTTCCGGATCTCCGCCGCGATCTCCTTGCCGCCCAGTCCGCCGGGGATCGTGAGATCCAGGATCATCGCGCTGATGGGCTCTTCCCGACCCGAAATCCCGGCATAGAAGTCCATCGTCTCCTTCCCGTCGTTCATGCAGACGACCGAGTAGCCGAAGGACCGGAGCATCTGGGACAGGAGCGTGCGCACAGGCTCCTCGTCGTCCATGACGAGGAATCTTCCATGGCCGGCATGCATGGCGAAGGATGTCTTCTCGGCCTCCTGTACGGACTGAGCGCACGCGGGCAGATAGACATGGAACACGCTGCCTTTGCCGGGCTCCGACTCCACGTTGACCGCCCCGTCGTGGCGGCTGACGATGGAATGGGAAATGGCCAGGCCCAGTCCATGCCCCTTCGTCTTGGTCGTGAAGAACGGATCGAAGATCCTGGGCAGCATCTCCTTGGACATGCCGATCCCCTGGTCCGTCACGGAGACGCGGACGTATCTGCCTTTGCCCAATGTCGGATGCTCCCCCTCCAACAGGACGAGATTCGAGGCCTTGAGCTCGATGACCCCGCCCATCGGCATGGCCTGTACGGCATTGATCATCAGGTTCTGGACGACCTGTCCGATCTGGTTCCTGTCGACATTGCAGGACCACAGATCCTCGGGTATGAGATAGTTGCATTTGACATTGGAGCCGCTCAGCGCGAATTGCGAGGTCTCCTTCACCAGGGCGGCTATGGAGGTCGCCTTCTTCACGGGCGAGCCGCCCTTGGAGAAGGTCAACAGCTGCCTCGTGAGGCCCTTGGCCCGTTCCATGCTTTCCCCCGCCTGATCGAGGTAGCCGGCCGCAATGGGATCGCTGATCTGGATCCTCGCCAGGTCGATGAACCCGAAGACGCCCGTCAGGATGTTGTTGAAGTCATGGGCGATGCCGCCTGCCAGGTCGCCGAGGGA
>Ga0153915_10001195_pt1 | contig 23979 bp, 21 predicted proteins | sample Opewatmetagenome_2_FD_107003 | JGI IMG/M metagenome (GOLD analysis project Ga0153915, IMG submission 107003) | Freshwater wetland microbial communities from Ohio, USA - Open water 3 Core 3 Depth 3 metaG | ecosystem: Environmental > Aquatic > Freshwater > Wetlands | place: USA: Ohio, Lake Erie...
CGCGTCTTTGCATCGTTTCGCCCAGCGGATTGTCCTGCTGACGGCCCGCTCTAATTCCGCCTGCTCGCAGCCAAACGCCGGACACTGGTCAAAACACATCGCGATATCACATCCCAGCCGGTTTTGAATCTTAGTCGCGCCTTCAGCGTCCAGATATGCCTTCGCCCCATCGATATGGCTGGCGAATTCGACGCCATCGTCGTCAATTTTAGTCAGTGAGCTAAGCGAAAATACCTGATAACCCCCGCTGTCGGTCAGTATGGGCCTGTCCCAGCCCATAAATTTGTGCAGCCCGCCGACGCCCTCTATCACGTCAACGCCGGGGCGCAGCATCAGGTGATAAGTATTCGCAAGTATGATCTCCGCGCCAACCTCTCGCAGTTGAGCGGGCGTGATACCCTTGACTGTTCCAGCCGTGCCAACGGGCATAAAGGCGGGCGTCGCGACCTCCCCATGTGCTGTCTTCAAAACGCCACGCCTGGCTGCGCTATTCTTATCCCGGCACTTTACATCAAAACCATTCATTTAATAAGCACTCACCAGCTTTGAGCCGGGATAATAATGTCGCAGAATCTCGCCAGCGGTCTTGCCCTGCATCGCCATACCCTGTGCGCCGCACTGGCACATCCCAACGCCGTGTCCAAACCCTCTGCCGGCCAAAAACGCGACCTTGCCTTCTATAATTGCAATTTTGCAGGCGACACTGCGAATCCTGCTGCCTGCCGGGTCAACCGTAAGCCGGAGGTCCTCCGCCCTAAGAAATTCACTCCTGCCGTTGGTGCCGGTAAGCTTCACCATTGTTATGCGCGAGAAATCCGGGTAGTCACTCTGTTTGACCGCCGAGATATTAGCGATATCGCCAACTTCTTTTAGCTGCGGATATTTTTTCTGCACGGCAATTGTAACCGCTCCTTTATCAAACTGGACCATCGGCCAGAAGAATATATCCGGCCTTGCGACTCCTCTGCAATACGGACAATCGACTCCCCCCAGAGGCCCGAACGAATCCCCGAAAACGTTTTTGGCATCCTCAGTATGCCCCCCGCAGCTTGAACTGTAATACGCCGGGAAAAGCTCTTCACCTGATGCCCCCGCGCCGGGCAAACCCGCCTGCTCACAAACCAGAATCTCTCCCGCCGTATCGTTGACCGCTCTCCATACACTTGCTGATTCACCCCTCAATCCCAGATAGACCTGGCTTGCCTGTGTTCTCGCCACGTCCCAGTCGCGCATAAGCCCGAATTTCTTTTTGTTATAAAGACAATAAGTCCTCGCCGCTATTGCCTGCGCCTTCAACGCTTCCGTCTCCCAGCGGTCGGGCATCTCCGCACCCACGACGCCAGCCAGATACGGCTCAACAGGCACAATATTTATCGCGTCGAACGTCAGCCCGTCAACGTTGGCTTTCAGCAGCAATTTGCCGCGAAACTCGTTGCCATCCATAACAAATGTGAACGGCTCATCAGGTAAAATCGTAATCTCGCGGGTCGCAAATCTCCTGCCCCCGATTGTAAACTCTCCGCCCACAATTCCCACGTCCATCGGCTGCCCGCGACTGGCAAATATCGTCTCGGAAATCAGAACGCTCCCGTCGCTGTTAAGTAAGTTAAAGCCCCCTCGCATCTTTACCGTGCAGTGACTCGCGTCATCCGCCAGCAACACTCGCACCATAAAACGCTGCTCAACGCTCATTTGCGGGGTGCTGCGCACGACTATTTGTTCGCGGCAGCTGATGAAAAACACCACGGCCCCCGCCAGCAGCATCCCCGCCAGCAGACAGTTGCCGACCGTTCTTTGTATCCCGAAATCTCTGCGCCACCCGAATTGCCGAAACAACATACTTTTCAAACCGCCGCCGCGCAACGCTTCAGTCCCCGCTTTTTATTATTACTCCAATGTCCGCAGCGATAAACCGAGATTGGCCAGTACCCTTTTCACTTCGTTCAAGCTCGTTACGCCAAAATTCTTGCAGCCCAGCAGTTCAGCTTCCGTAATCCGCGTCAATTCTCCGACCGTGCGAAGGCTGAGCTTCAGCAGCGCCTTTTTCGCCCTCACCGACCACTGCAAATCCATTATCAGCTTGTTTGATAATCCCTGGTCCGCGACCGGCTCATCGACAACGCTGGTCTGTGCCGGCTCGGCCGACCCGAACTGCCTGTCCTCGGGCATCATCCCAAGCTGCAAACCCTTCGAATCCAGAATCGCCTTTATTTCCCGTAAGCTCGTCTCGCCGAAATTCTTAAACGCAAGCAGTTCCGCCTCCGTCGTCCTCAAAAGGTCTCCAAGCGTATTCAAATTCATCTTCTTGAGACAATTCCTGCTTCGCACCGAAAGCTCGAAATCCGATAACGGCGTCTCGATAATCTGCATCTTGCGGGTCTTCTTCTTCTCCGTTTCCTCGTCATAAACCATCGTTTTGGAGCTTTCGATGTCCTTCTGGAACAAAATCGCCCGCTTATGATTCGGATGACACGCCAAAACCTTATCAACGCAGCGTGCCGCCTTGTCGTAATCGCCCTTGTCCTCGTAAATCACCGCCAGATTCAGCAACGCGCTCGTGTACGCCGGCGACAATGAGGCAACCGACTTGTAATAATCAATCGCCGCATCCTCATCACCCGAAAGGTCGCATCGATACGCCAGGTGAAACATCGCATCCTGATGCCTCGGCGAAAGCTCTAAAGCCGCCTTGTAGTTTTCTGCCGCCTCTTCATACAGCCCCTGCGCCTCACACAGCCGGCCAAGCTGATAATGATATTCCGCGCTGACGTTCTTGAAATTACCGCAGCCCTTCATCTCTTTTTCAGCCGACTCTAAATTACCCGCTACGCGATGCGTGGCCGCTTTCTCCAGCGAAACCGCAAGCGAATCGGTCCCTTGTTTTGCGCCGGCGTTAAGGTTCTCTATCGCCTCATCGTATTTGCCAAGACGACGAAGCGCAAATGCCAGGCACATAAACTTCTCTTTGCAGTCGCTTCCCTTCTGCAGTTTCTCGACTGCTTCAGCGTCTCTGCCCAGGATAAACAGCCCTACACCCGCAGCAAGACACCCTTTGCCTCCGGTCTTGCTCAAATTCTGCTCAACCTGCTCCGCAAAAGCCAATCGGCTCGCCTCGCTCGAATGCACTCGCTCCGACAACTTTTTTATCTGCTCTATGCTCAGCAGCTCTTCGCCGAACAAATCTGTTCCGCTCTGCGCCTGTGTTATCGCTTCCATTAAGCTTCTCCTGAAAAAAACCGCCGCCGCTCGGACTATAAACTCGGTTTGCCAAAGAAAGCGACATTATAGCCATCGCCGCTGTTTTTGCAATACCTTTTTGCACCCCGCTGCTCCCCTCTGCCCCTAAGGGGCAAACTGAAGAGACATAGCGTGTGGGTGTGAGTGTTGAGTTGAGCAACGGTTCCCGGCAAATGTTCCCGCGAAAAATCAATCCTTGGGTTGGCCGGAGGAAATCTTCTGAGTAACATCATTTGGGGGAGGGGCTTTCCCTGCTTGCTCGATACCGGCGAGAATACCACGCGAGGTCTGGTCATTGGGGTCTTTATCAAGACAATAGCGTAAATGAGGGACGGCCAGTTGCGGTCGGCCTGTGCGATAAAAAACAAGGCCCAGGTTGTAGCGAGCGGTAAGGCAATCGGGCTGCGACTGGACGGCAAGGGTAAGATAATTTTCCGCCTGCGACATGAGGTTTGCGTTTATACAAATAGCGCCGAGAGAGTTGAGAGAATTGACATTTTTGGGGTCGAGTTTAAGAATCCGCTGATGGATAGGGGCTGTGGCCCGCAGGCCGCCGGGGCCGGATAGACGAAGAAGCGCGAGCAATTCGAGGACTTTTGGATTGTCGCGGTATAGGTCCACGAGGGCCTGAACGTAAAGCGGCCCCTGTTCATAAAGTCGCCGCATTCGCTGGTAACGAACATCGTCCGGGAGAACGGCATAGGCCTTGTCGAGTCGGCCCATCAACGCAAATCGGTTAGCTTCAGCACGAAGCTTAAGAGCTTCGTATAACTGTTTTGCGGAATCCTCGGAGCCTGTGTTGGTCAGGCAGGGCCGGATATCTTCCATTATTTCGAGGAAATCGGCATTACGAAACATAGGCCCTTGAGAGTATCGCGTCATATACTGCGTATAGGGGAGATCATCGGTATTGACGGGACCGGGGCCGGTCCAATTTCGCAGAGCGTCTTCGGCACAGAGGAAAGAGTCAAGGAAGCCGGCGGCGGTATGCAGGCCGTAGGGTTGGAGGTCATGGCGGACAGGTTCGGCGTTAAGGCGGTCCCGTAGTTTAGCCACGTCAATTTTCAGAGGCCCGGGTGTTGCCGTCAAAAGAACATAGGAGACGAAGCGCGCCTGCTCATCAACACCATGAACGACCCACAAGCTGGTGTGAGGGAAGACGGACTGGAAGGTTCGCGTGATAATTTTGAATTCGTCGATTCGCAGGCCGTGAATTGGAACCCACTCGACGAAGACGCCATCGTCGGTGAGGTGGTTGCGCACCTGCCGGTAAAATTCCTGAGTATAGAGGACCCAGCTGTCGCCGGACTTTGGATGGGTGGAATCAGAGATAATAACGGGCCATTTGCGCTGCGAGGTCGCTATATAATTGCGGCCATCGTCTATGATGACTTTTGCCTTTGGATTTTGGAGAAGATTATTATTTTCCTGTGAGAGAAGCGAGGCGGCCTTTACGACGCTTTTTTCGAGGTCAACGATAGTGAGCGATTTTACATCAGGCAAAACGGAGGTTGCGCCTGCGGCGACACCCCCGCCGAAACATATCATAAGAACATCATCAGGGGCACAATGGAGCATCGGGGCGAGGTCTCCAATCATTTTGAAGCAGAGCTGATGCGGGAAGAGAAGAGGGACTTCGGAGACGCCGTTGATATAAACCGTCCTGCAATTGTTGATGCGGTTACGAGTTACGACGGCGGTGCCGGTTCGGCCTTCGCGGTAGAAGAGGATGTCCGTGTGTTTTGCCAGGCCGAAATCCGTGGCGAGGAACACCCGCTGGCAGAGGTTCGAGGGGACAACGGTAAAGAACATAATTAAGGCAACGGCACAGACAACGGCTGCGGGCAGCGCGACATCGCCCAGTGACAGACGGTTTTTCGCGTTAATCAACACAAGCAGGAGCAGGCCCACGAGGCCGTAAAGCAGGGATATGAGCAGCAAACTCAATTGTATGCCGAGTAACGGGATAAAAAAGAAAACCGGTAAAAGTGCGCCGAGGACGGTGCCTGCCGTATTGACGGCGAAGATTAAGCCGGTGCGCCGGCCGAGTGTTTGTACTCCGCGACCATAGACGGTACATAAAAGCGGAAAAGCAAAACCCATCAGGACAGTCGGAACAAAAACGGTGAGCAGCACCATAGCTCTCTGGTCAAGAGGGGGCGGAGAACCGTGAACAAAACAATAAACGCTCGCAATAAAAGCTGCGGGAACCGAAATCGCCATCAACAATTCCACCAGGGCAAGTGTCTGTGCGGGCCGGCGGATTCGGCCCGCTAACAAACCGTATATCAAGCTGCCGAGTCCTGCGCCGAGGAGATAAACACACAGGATGGTTGGAAATACGTATGTCGAATTGACAATAAAGGATATATAGCGAATCCAGAGGACCTCACAGGCAAGGGCGGCCAAACCGTTGAGAAAAGCGACGGCCAACAGCAGCGATTGCCGCGCCCGCGGTTCATAGTCAATCTCTTGTGTCTGGCGGACCGGGACGGCAGCGAAAGTTGTGTCCCTGTGCCTGGAAATCGCCAGCGCCACAACAGCAATCATAAAATTAATAACGACGGCCAGGAGGTTAGTCGCTCGCAGACCAAATGTGCTTATGAGCCAAAACCCGCCTGCCAGACAGCCAATCGCGGCGCCGAGGGTATTGACACAATACAGCAGACCTATGCTGAAGCCAATGGCTTTATCTGAACCCGTAACCGCCCGGACCAAAAGAGGCAGGGTTGTACCCATAAGGAAGCAGGGAACCAGGAGGACGGCAAAAGACAGGCCGAATCGTGCGGATGTGCTTATCAACAGCGAATGAGGCGACAAGACCGGGAGTGTCGGGACTAACAATCTCATAAAGTCGAGCACGGGCGGAATAGCCAGTGCACAAGCGGCGACCGCCGCCTGAACCAAGCCAAAGGCGAGGGTTCGATTTTTAACGCGGTCCGCAAGCCGGCCGCCAAGGAGCCCGCCGAGACCGATACCGGCCATGTAGGCACACAGTACGATACTGATGGCGTAAGAGCTGTTGCCAAAAACAGTTACGAACTGGCGGCTCCAGATGACCTCGAAAAGCAGCGAGGTGAGGCCTGAGAGGAAAAATGAGACGTAGATTCCAAAGCGAAACAAGAATATCCGGGATGGCCGCACAAGCGGGGCAGAAACTTCCACGGTCATACGGCCTCCATATCAAACTAAGGATAACCACTTTTTCAGGGCATCCTTCCTCTTACTAATTGTTCGATTAGCCGAATCCTAACAATTGTGAATATACGCTTATCCGCCTGATATGTCAAGTTGAGGGGGCAAATTTGCGGATTCCCGCTTTCGCAACCGCGATAAAGGTGGTAATCTGTTTAATAAATAATGTTATATAGCTGGGAGTATAATTATGGATTGTCCGGTATGTAAAAACGCGATGATAACGCTGGAACTGGCGGAGGTGGAGATTGACTATTGCTCGGGCTGCAAAGGAGTATGGTTAGACGCAGGGGAGCTTGAAATGCTTCTGGGCAACGACGGCAAAGCGAAAATGCTTATCAGCTCCTTCAGCAAAGACACGAGCGGCGGCGAAAAACCGAAACAATGCCCGATATGCGATAAGAAGATGGAAAAGATTATCGTGGGGCACGAAAAGCCAACGCTGCTTATAGACAGGTGCTCAAAAGGCGACGGGCTGTGGTTCGACAATGGAGAGCTGAATAACATAATCGCGAGAGCCAAACTTGATGAGGGAAACAAGATAAAAAAAGTTCTGGCGAATATGTTCGGGGGAAAGTAGCAGAAGACAGATGGCGCGTTACCACTTTTTGCGCCACCAGAGAAGGCCGACAATAGTTGAGGAAGTGGCGGCGAGCATAGCAATAATCCAAAAAGCGTGACGGAACTGCGCAAGAGGAATTGTAACATTCATCGAAAAAATACTGACAACAAGCGTTGGGAGCATAATAGCAATGGTGATGAGTGTCAGCGCCTTAATGCGGATGTTGAGGTTATTGCTGATAATCGAGGCACGCGCGTCCATCAAACTGGCGAGCACCTGAGAATAAATTTCGGTCTGGCGGAGACACTGAGTATTCTCGATTTGGATGTCATCGAGGAACTCGACGTTTTCCTGGCTGAAGCCGATTTTGACCGCGTTATTTTTGAGTTTTTCGATAACGGCGTTGTTGGAATGGGTGGCGTCGAGATAATACACCAAGCTCTTTTCAAGGGTAAACAGGTTCAGGAGGTACTTGTTTTCCATCGCGGCGTTAATCTGCTGCTCAAGCTCATTGGAAATCTGGTTGATACCCCTGAGGTGCTCGACGAAATGCGATATGGCGCGGTAGATGAGGCGAAGGAAGACGTCCTGAATGGATTGAATCTTCGTGAATGGTCTTCCTTCGAAGATGGGAGCATCTTCTGCGAGGACTATTACGAGTCGGTCTTTGAACATAAAGACGCCGGTGGAACCGACCCTGAAGAGAAAATTGTCAATGGCGGAGTATCGCTTGGGTCTTTTGAAAATCATCGCGATGTGCTCAGGTTCGAATTCAAGCCGGCTGACCTCATCGGGGTCGAGCGACGAACTGAGGGTATGCTCGTCGATTTTAAGCTGGTCAACGAGATATTTGCGTTCGGCCTCATCGGGAGTGATATAGACACAGACCTGCCCAGTGCCGTTTTGGCTTTCTATCAGTTTGCCGTCACTTATGTTAAGCTGTCTCAACATTGCAACACATGCCGTTTCCAACTAACAACAGTTATTGTGTAAGTTTTTTAATTTAGCTTGTGCGCCGCAAGAAAGCAATAGTATCGATAAAATTTTAAGCCATAATCACGACGATCCATAAACGCGAGAAAACGGCGGTTTTGATTGACAATCTGCGTCTGCGGTTTATAATTCGTTTCAGGATTCAAACGAAGGCCAATTTTGTTTTGTGGAAGAGCGAACAAATCGATGATTGAAGGAGAAACAATATGGGTATAGGAATGATTGCACTGATTATTTTGCTGGTGATTGCGGCGGGGCTGCTTTTGGTAATCCTGTACGTAATCGGGACTTACAATGTTTTCGTGGGACTTCGCAACCAGGTTGACAACGCGTGGTCGCAGATAGACGTGCAGTTGAAGCGGCGTCACGACCTGATTCCCAACCTCGTAGAAACGTGCAAGGGCTATATGCAGCACGAACGGGGAACGTTCGAGGCGGTAACAAACGCACGTGCGCAGGCAATGGGCGCAAAAACGGTAGCGGACGCAGCAAAGGCTGAAGGCGCACTGGGCGAGGCGCTGAGCAAATTTATGCTTGTTGTCGAGAATTATCCGGAACTGAAGGCAAACCAGAACTTTCTGGCAGTCCAGGAAGAGCTGGCGAGCACGGAAAATAAGATTGCCTTCGCCCGACAGGCGTATAACGACCAGGCGATGTTCTACAACAACAGGATACAGATGTTCCCGTCGAATATCGTGGCGGGCATGTTCACCTTTACAAAACGGGATTTCTTTGAGGTTTCAGCGGCAGCGGAACGAGAAGTGCCTAAAGTTAGTTTTTAGTTTTAAGTGTTGAGTTTTTAGTTGAGAAACTCAATACGGCATCCCGCGCTAAGGAGATTTTATAATGACGGAAAGCATTGTCAAAAACAAGAGTTACGATTTCGCTTTGCGAATTATAAAGTTGTACCTGTTTCTAACAGACAAGAAGCACTTTGAAATAGCCAACCAAATAGTCCGGGCAGGAACAAGCATCGGAGCAAATATTGAAGAGGTGATTGCAGGATTCAGCAGAAAAGATTTTACGGCAAAAATGTCAATTACTTCAAAGGAAGTGAGAGAAACACACTACTGGCTTCGACTGATTCGTGATTCAGGCCTGGTTAGAGTAAATCAGGTCAAGTATCTCGTATCTGAATCCGAAACATTAGTGAAAATTCTGGCAAGCATAGTCAAAACCAGTTCAAACACAGGCAAAATCACAACTAAAAACCAAAAACTTAAAACTAAAAACTCTTAAAAATGTGGGAACTGATACGGATAAATAAGAGGAATTCGGTCCTGCTGCTGATGCTGATGGCAATTTGTCTGCTCGGGCTGGGTGCAGTCATCGGTATGGCTATCAGAGGACCTGACGGCGGAATGCTCGGGCTGATGATAGCAACGGGAATCTGGGTTGTGCTTACGCTAATCAGCTTTTCATCGGGCGACCAGATTTTGCTCGCGGCAAGCAACGCAACGGCTGTTACGCACGACGTTCATCCGCAATTGTTTAACGTCGTTGAAGAAATGGCAATTGCCTCGGGCCTGCCAATGCCTAAGGTTTATATTATCAACGACCCTGCACCAAACGCGTTCGCGACGGGACGCAGCCCTCAATCAGCATCAGTCGCGGTTACGGCGGGATTGCTTGGACGACTTAACCGCGATGAGTTACAGGGCGTTGTGGCGCACGAGATGAGCCACATACTGCATCGGGACATTTTATTTGTAACTCTGGCGGGGATTATGCTGGGGTCGGTAGCTCTCCTTTCGCAGGTTTTTTTGCGAGGGATGATGTATGGCGGAGGGTCAAGAAGAAGATTTTCGTCCGGCGGTGGCAAAGGCGGCAGCGGAGGAGCGGCAATAATACTGTTAATTATAGCGATTGTGGTGGCGATTTTGGCGCCGATTATGACGCAGTTGTTATATTTCGCGTTGTCAAGACGACGTGAATACTTAGCTGACGCCGGTGCGGTCCGGCTGACGCGGTATCCGGAAGGGCTTGCCAGCGCTTTAGAGAAAATCGCGAACGACCACGCCCCGCAGCTCGCGTCAGCCAACAAGGTTACGGCGCCGATGTTCATAGTCAACCCCTTCAAAAAAGCGGGGCAATGGAACTTGTCGGACCTGACAAGCACGCACCCGCCGATTTCTGAGAGGGTACGGATTTTGCGGAATATGTCGCAGGGAGCGTCATTGAAGGATTATTCGGACGCGTTTGTTAACGTAACCAAAAGCAGAACCGTTATGCCGGCATCGGCGCTGACTAAGGAAGACATAGCCCTTAGGGAAGCAAGTGCCGAGGCCAAGAAATCACAGCAGAAAGAAAAGCAGCTTCGCCAGGTCGGGGATATTATGCGAAAGGTAAACGGCTTTGTCTTTTTGACGTGCGCGTGCGGAGTAACGCTGAAGATACCCCCGAATTATGCCGCTAACACTGTAGAATGTCCTCGTTGCCATACAGAGCATAATGTAAAGAAGACGTAAGCACGGCAAGACGCGACCCCGGAAAATTTCACCCTGCTTTTGCCTGTAAACCAAAAAGAAGTTGGGCTGCCGTTGCAGGGAGGTTTGGTAGCTTAGGCAGCCCGAACTTTTACGGTTTTGCTGGTTTCCCCCAGCCGTCCCGTTCATTAGTTTTTACGTTTACCACACCGGATATGTTTTGGTGTTTCAATCAAAGTCGTTATCAGTTATCCAGTAAGCGTAATTATACAGCATAAAAGGCGCGTTATCCGCAAAGTAAGGCATTTGGAACGGGAAAATCAGGGTTGCCCCGACTCGCAGTACGCCAAGAGCTAAAGCAGGGGCCATCTTCAGACACAACAATCCCCTGAATATCGACAGCGGACTGGCAAATACTAATCGACTGTAACGAATTCGCCGGGTTTGAGGACTGTAACTGTACAGCCGGCCAGTTTTTTGAAATTGTCGGCGTCAGCCTGACTGCCTACAACATCGACATCACCCCAGTGGCAAGGTATTGCCTGCTTTGGTTTGAATTGTTTTGTCGAGTCGGCGGCCTCGGCGGCATTCATAGTGAATTTGCCCCCTACTGGCAGTAAGGCGAGGTCGATATTTTTGAGCGCCTTCATTTCGTCAGTTAGGTCGGTGTCGCCTGCGTAATATATACGTTTACCGGCGATTTCTATTACAAAACCGAGCCAGTTATAGGACTTCAGGTGGAACTGTTTAGTGATGTTATAAGCGGGAACACCGGTAATTTTGACGCCGTTGACATCGATTGACTGGCCGGGTTTTAGCACCTGACCTTTTCCCTGTTTTTGGATAACATCCCCCGCGGAAATAAACTTTGTAGTCATCCCGGAAACCTTTGCGATATCTTCAGCAGAATAATGGTCTCCGTGGATGTGACTGACGAGAACAATAGTCGCGTCGTGCGGGGCGTCCTTAAGTTTCCAGGGGTCAATATAAATTACGTCACTGCCGCTTGAAATTTTGAAGCTGGCGTGGCCGAACCATTGTAATTTCACAGACATGGCTTTCTCCTTCTCTTTTTGAACTGCCGTTTCCTCAGCGAAAATACGCTGGTTTACGCAAACAATACTGATAATAACTGTTAATGCAACCAGTAAAATTTGCGTTCTCATAGCAATCTCCTTAAACACGTTTTTATCAATTATAACCCCTCGATATTATTAGCAAAATACCTCAACCTGCCCCCCACGTCAAATCAAAACAAAGGCCGATTACCGCCGGCAAAACACGTGCGAACGGCTTGTAATTAGGCGATAAATCGAGTATAATAAAGTAGTTGTAAACCGGAGGCATGCCAGCCGGCAGCAAATTTAATCAGCGAGATGGAACAGCCAAAAAATGGGCGAAGAATTTGACGTATTGAGCTATCAGCAGCGAGAGCCGAGGATTCATATCCTGACTTTGGACAGAGTCCTGGGCTGGGACATTTACGACCGGCTGCATAACGACAGCAAGACAAGGTTCTACGAATTAGTTATTCCCAGACAGGCGGATTGGCAACTGCGGCTCGAAGAGATAGATTCAATAGTTGACCGGACGGTTTACGCAAGAATGCTGATAATGGACGTGCGAAGAGCAACACTGCACAAGATTCAACAGGCATACAACAAAATCATCGGGTACAACCGCAAGGATTTGAATCGGTTCTGTTTCACGGTGCTGATTGGCGATGGGCCGTTGAATTTATTCCAGGCCGGCAAACAACCGGATGTTTTCGTGCCTTATGTTGCGCGTCTCAGAAGGGACTACAACGCCGCGGTATATTTCTTCGACCCGTTTATTCATTATGAGCCGGAAGAGACGGACTCGTCTATGGACGAAGATTTTATGCTGCCAAGCAAACCTCCTCGACGACTGGCGTCTTATTTCCCAGAGGCAGGCGTAACGGTGGATTCGGTAAGGCGGTTCTTCAGGGCAACGGAACAAAATGAGGCGGTGAAAAAACAGCGGCTTAAAACGCTGGCGGCGCTATATTTGAAACGCATCGGAGAACAATTTCCAGAACACAAAGACCTTCTGCGCGGACTTCTATCCAAAAACGGAGCACAATTAGGCAGCGAGAAAATGAATCTGTACCCGGTATTTTTCGAGGAGTGGGTACACGAGCTTATGCAGAAGGCGGCAAATCCCCAGCAGGAATAAAAAACCGAATCCCCCGACAACGACAAACCCCTCGACAAATCGACGGACAAGCGGTCAGCCAAATCAACGCATTACCCAGGTTTTGCTTTCGAATTTGAGCTTCTGGTCGGGGCGGAATTTGGGGTCGCCCGCGATTGAATAGTCGAGTTGAAAGGTTTTGCGGAGGTAAATTTTCACCGGATTGCCATCCTTGTCTTTGTCGGTAGGATGGTCAACGATGGCCGTTTCATTGCTGAGGCCAGTGATGAATATGCTAACGCTTTTGGCGTTGGGGTCAAAATCAGGCCAGATAACCGCGATATCAACAGTATTGTCCTGGCCCTGGAGAATTTTATCGCCTGTCTTCTCGAGAAGCTGGAGGAAGGGGTATTTGCCCTGATGACGATTCTTTATCTTTTCAAAAAGAACTGCGGAAGTTCCCTTTATAGCGGGAACAACCTGAAGGGTATCGGTAATAAGCTCAGCGGCTGGATAGAAATCAACGTCCTTACCCGACTTATTGGTCAGTGTGAGAATTGTGTACCAGTAACGCTGTGGGGTGGCGCCCTCAAGGGTAATCTGTTGCGGGTTCTCGAAACGGAGGTCGAGCATCCAGTCGCCAGATTTTTGGACTACGGCGGGCTGCGGGGCCGCCCAACAAACACTTAATATCGCAAACACTAAAACGCCGATTACCAAACCTCTCATCGTCGAATCCTCATAAATACGGTTAAATATGGGTGCAGCCCATTCTTGCTGCCCCTGTATTATATCGTCAAACAGGCCTAAAACCAAGCAAAATCCGTGGTTGGGGTTTTAGGCAATCACCTGGTGCCAAATTCGAGAAATAGCTTATAATGTTTCAGGTCAAGCGTAAATGGACGCATAAATTGAGGAGTTATATTATGAAGACTGATTTTCGCGGCAGAATGTTTGTTTCGAACTCCATTTTCCTGCTGATGTTGCTGCTCGCGGGGTATTGCTCCGCGGCGGCAACGAGGCGAGAGGTAAAGATACCGGACATAACCGGGTACCGGACGCTGAAGTGCGATTTTCATACGCACACGGTATTTTCAGATGGGCAGGTCTGGCCGACGGTTCGGGTTGAGGAAGCGTGGCGCGAGGGGCTGGACGCGATTGCGATAACGGACCATATCGAGTACAAGCCGCATAAACAGGATGTGAAACCAGACAACGACAGGTCCTGCGAAATCGCACAAAAAGCCGGCGAAGAAAAAGGAATAATTGTCATACGGGGAGCTGAAATCACGCGGGATATGCCGCCCGGACACTGCAACGCATTATTCCTCAAAAACACCAATTCGCTGGACACCAAAGATTTTAATGACGTGATGAAAAACGCGGTCGCACAAGGGGCTTTTATTTTCTGGAACCATCCGGGGTGGGACGGGCAACAGCCGGACGGCATACCGAGATGGTACCCTCAGCATACCGTGATGTATGAAAATGGCTGGATGATGGGAATCGAGATAGTAAACGGAAACGAATACTATCCGCTCGCACATAAATGGGCGTTGGAAAAGAAACTGGCCATTGTGGGTAATTCTGATATTCACGAACCCACGAGTATGGCATACGACTCCTGCAAAAGCGAGCACAGGCCAATGACACTGGTATTCGCAAAAGAAAGAACCGAGGAGGCCATTAGGGATGCGATGCTGGCTCACCGGACCGCTATATATTACAAAAACAGCATCATCGGCGAGGAGCAGTATCTTAGGGCAATCTTTGAGAAATCCGTTCAGATACTCGATGCAAATGTAACAATAAAAGGTAAAGGCAAGGCCTTTGTTCGAATCCACAACAGTTCCGATCTGGACTTTGAGTTAGTCGCCGACGGCTCGACAGCGGATATCGCAACAGCCGGCACCATAACGCTCGACAGGGACAGAACGACACTGTTGACTATTGCGGGCAAACAACAGGGCCGCTCGGGAACAGAGAAAATCCGACTACCTTACAAGGTCAAGAATCTTGTGGTTGCCCCGGACGAAAACCTGCGAGCCGAACTGGCGATTAACGCTAACTTTGTCTCGATTGAGTCGAAACAAACAAAATAAGAATGACTAATGAGTTCGGGATCGGTTTTTGAGATACCAGTCGATTGTTCTTTTCAGGCCTTCGTCGAAAGTCATTTGGGCCTCGAAGCCAAAGAGTTGTTTGGCTCGCGAGACATCAAGTCGGCGGCGTGGCTGGCCATCTGGGCTGGATGAGTCCCAGCGGATTTGACCTTTGAAGCCGGTGAGCTTTACAATTCTATCGACGAGGTCCTTGATAGTGATTTCAAACCCTGCGCCGATGTTAACGGGTTGGGGGCCGTTGTAGCGTTCGGTGGCCAGGAGAATGCCCTCTGCGGCGTCATCCACATAAATAAACTCCCGTGAGGCCTTTCCGGTTCCCCAGCAAACGATATGGTCGTCGCCGGCGTCGATGGCATCGACGCATTTTTTTATAAGGGCGGGGATGACGTGGGAGCTATCGGGGTTGAAATTATCCCCTGGGCCGTAGAGATTCACGGGGACAAGGAATATGCTGTTGAAACCATATTCGGTACGATAGGACTGGGACTGGACAAGGAGCATTTTTTTCGCCAGGCCGTAAGGTGCGTTTGTCTCCTCCGGGTAGCCGTTCCATAAGTCGTCTTCTCTGAATGGTACCGGGGTGAACTTGGGATACGAGCAGACGGTTCCGATAGCGACAAATTTTTCGAGATTGCGAAGGCGTCCCTGTTCGATGAGCTGGACGCCCATCATAAGGTTCTCATAGAAGAATTTGCCGGGGTGTTGGCGATTTGCGCCGATGCCGCCCACGACCGCCGCGAGGTGAACCACTATATCGGGCTTCATATCGTCATACATACGGACAACGTCGGCCGGATTGACAAGGTTGTACTCCTCGATTTTGGGAACAAGGATTTTTTCGCAGCCGCGTTTCCGGAGACCATCAATAATATAGCCGCCGAGGAAACCGGCGCCGCCCGTAACTGCTATTCGTCTGTTTTTGAAGAAGTCGCTCATTGTTTTCTGTCATGCTCGGAAATAATTTTCTCGTGTTCGGCAATTTTCATATCGGCATCGGTCATCATTTTCGCAAGTTCATTGAAAGCAACCTTTGGTTTCCAGCCGAGAACTTTGGCGGCCTTGGTTGCGTCGCCCTGGAGCATATCCACTTCGGCGGGCCTGAAATACATAGGGTCAACTTCGACGTATTTGTGCCAGTCCATATTGAGATAGCCGAAGACCTCTTCTACAAACTCACGGACAGAGCGAGTTTCGCCCGTTGCTATTACAAAATCGTCCGGCTTATCCTGCTGAAGGATGAGCCACATCGCCTCGACATAATCGCCGGCATAGCCCCAGTCGCGTTTGGCATCGAGATTGCCGAGGTAGAGCTTGTCCTGAAGGCCAAGTTTTATGCGAGCGGCGGCGCGGGTGATTTTTCGAGTAACGAACGTTTCGCCCCGGCGAGGCGATTCGTGGTTGAAGAGAATGCCGTTGCAGGCGAAAAGACCGTAAGCTTCGCGGTAGTTGACCGTCTGCCAAAAGCTGTATACCTTGGCACAGGCATAAGGGCTTCGGGGGTAAAAGGGCGTTTTCTCGGTCTGCGGAACTTCGACGACTTTGCCGTACATTTCGCTGCTGGAGGCCTGATAGAACTTCGGGGGCGTTTTCATTCCGCGGAGTGCTTCGAGCAGGCGAAGAGTTCCGAGCGCATCGACATTGACGGAGTAAATGGGAGTTTCGAAACTGACCTTGACGTGGCTTTGTGCGCCGAGGTTGTAAACTTCATCGGGCTGAAGCTCATTGACAATAGTGAAAAGGTTGCCCCCATCGGTGAGGTCGCCGTAAACAAGGCGAAGACGTGGTTTTTCGTGGGGGTCTTTATACAAATGGTCGATTCTGCCGGTGTGAAACGACGAGCTTCTGCGGACGATGCCCCAGACCTCGTAGCCCTTTTTAAGGAGAAGCTCGGTCAGATAGGAGCCATCCTGCCCTGTAATACCCGTAACTAAAGCTTTCTTCATAGATATCGCGTCCTTTGAATAAAAGACAAGACGTCAACCACCACCTTATATTAAACATGAGAATGCGAACAAGCAAGAGATAAAAACCGCTAGATTACCCGCTTTGCGCATAAAAAAGGCCGGACGAACTCGCCCGGCCTTTTGGATTTCGATTTTCGACGGCATTAATCTTTCAATTCACGAACCCAGATATTTCTGAATTTAACCGGGTTGCCGTGGTCCTGCAGTAATAATGGCCTTTTATCTTCGTGCGGCACATAATCAGTCATCGCGTGCGGGCCAATCCAGTTTGTCCCGCCCTGAAGCTCGACATTATCCTGAATGAGAACGCCATTTTGAAATACGGTAAATCTCACCTTTCTGTCCACCTTGCCGTTTTTGAACGTCGGCTTGTGGAAGATTATGTCGTATGTCTGCCATTCTCCCGGCTTTCGACACGCGTTGACGAGGGGCGGATTGCGGCCATACAGCGCCCCGCACTGGCCATCCGCATAAGTACGGTTGTTATATGAATCGAGCACCTGCACCTCATACATATCCATCAGAAATATACCGCTGTTGCCGCGTCCCTGGCCGCTGCCCATTACCTTCTCAGGCGTGGCAAATTCGATATGAAGCTGACACGACCCGAATTTCTGTTTTGAGCGGATGTAGCCGGTGTCTTTAACGGTCTCGAAATACCCTGTGCCCATATTCCACGGGGCCGGTTGTCCGGGCTTCTTGACAGATTCCCACTTTGACAGGTCATTGCCGTCAAAAAGCACAATTGCATCCGACGGAGCAGTGCCGACCTTATCGCCGCAGCTCGCCTCGCCCGGCGTAATCACCGGCGGGACGGGCCGATTAATATCGTGAACCATCCATCTGCCCGTATCCGTATCAACCCACTGTATAATCTCCGGCTTTTTCTTTTCCGGAGCCGCGTTCGGCTCCTTAGTTTCGGACTTCTTTGCCACATTTGGCTGTGCGCAACCAGTCATCAATGATAATAACACCATAACTCCCAAACCTAAAATAGCATTCCTGACCATTGTAATTATCCTTTCAAAAACGATTAACGTTTCCAAATTTGAGTTCACAAATTGTGACCTCAAGATTAACAGACATTTCCCCCTCGGTCAAACCTAAACAGTCCGTGTAAGTCAGTGTTTAAGTCCGTGCCTGCCCTCCATAGCCCTTGGCGAAAGAGGGTCAGTCCGTGTCTATTTACATCGCGTAGTTGTGCAGACCGGGGAAAAGGCGAGATAGATTCACCCACAACAAGGTGATAATGATGGCGACAAGGCCGATGACTGCCCAGAGCGAATTTATCCGCGGGAATCGTTTGCCGAACATATAGCGGAAATGGAAATAGCCGACGTAAACAAGCCAGGAAGCGAGCGACCAAAGTTCCTTCGGGTCCCAGCCCCACCAGTCGCCCCAGGCGTTTTGTCCCCATATACTCCCGAGTACAAGACCCAGCGTCAAAAGAGGAAAACCCGCGCAAATCATTCGATACGTCGCATCCTCCGGCGAAAGTAACTCACCAGTCATCTCCCTGCCAGTCCATTGTATAACCGCCTGCACGGCTGCTTTTGTCATCAGAACATACGAGAGCATATAAACAAATACATGAGGGCCGAAAAGCCAGGTTTGCAAAGCGGGCGGTAATTGCTGCGGTTCCGCGCTAAAAACGAACCCGGCAGGGAAAAGCACAATCACACCGATAAGCATATCAGCCGTAACGCCGCCCACTCGCAGAACGCGATTACAGAAAACCGAAATCGGATACACTACAACGCCGAGACATAAAAACACCTCGAACAGATTTTGCAGCGGAATATGTCTTACTTCAACCCAGCGATAAGCGAGAGCAATGCAGCCGAGGAGGAATCCCGTCAAAAAGAAATTATGTCCCGCCTTTCGCTGACGCGACAACATCACTACAAACGCCAGCAGATACTCGGCCATCGCGGCGTAAATCAGCAAACCCTGAATTGTGAATTTTATCGCCATCGATTAGTCCTCAATCTCCCTGTCGCCGAAAATATGCCGCAGCCAGAAATGCCAGAAGACCCCGGCGCAGAGCAGAATGTAGCCGAGAAAAACTATTCCCAGCCCTTTGTCGCTTGTTACACCGAGCACCGTATATCGGCTCGTATCGCTGTCGTAACCCTGCTGATAAAAAAGATACCCGCCGTAATGCAGCGGCTTATTGACCTCGATATTCTTCCGCGTAACCACCTTATTACCTTTAACGACCTCAACGTCGCTTAGAAAATCCTTGACCAACCTGTTATAAGAAAATTGCAGATTATCATCGGGCCTTGCGTGACCGGGAAATCGCTCGAATACATATCTTATCGTCTCGCTGCCGTCTGACTTTTTAAGCAGCACTTCGAGAGCCGGATTAGGCCCGCCGTTGGGGTCTTCAAACGCTATTCTCTTGTCCTCTTCCCGCGTCAGTTTGAAATACTCGAATCGCCTGACTATCTCCACGCTTCCCAAATCATCTCCAAGCACATACTTTTGTCCCGGCTCAGCGGCAATTTTAAATCCCTCGCCATTTTGCGTCCTGATAGTCAACTGTCCCGGCTGGTAATACTCGATTTTGAAATCCACAAGCTTTATCGCGAAGGACAGCATTTTTATGACGCCATCTCCCAATTCCACCGCCCGTTCGGTTGTCCCCTCGTTGATTATCATCTGGCCCGTGCGAATCGTGTCCGTTTTGAATAATTTATCCTGCAATCTGAATCCCGCCTGTGAGCCGATTATGCCGCCCGCAAAAATAATGATACAGCCAAGATGAATAAGAAAAAGCCCCCGAAAACAAAGCAGGCGCTTGAATAGCACAATTGCTGAGATTAACAGGACCGAAAAAGCAACCCAGTAAACCGACATCGGTATCGAATTGAAAAATCTCTTTGCGGATTCGGCCCCGATGAACGCCCCGTATATTGAAAAAACTATCAAAAGCAGAATAAGAATCAATCCAGCCCACAAGGCAACACGTCTTAAGCCATTTTTTAATCCCGCTGACTGCATAATCGCCTTAAAACCCGACAAAACGAAAAACGCATTATCACAAAAACGACCACGTTCGCAAGCACAATGCGGTTTTTGGCACCGTAAGATATAGCAGTAGGGGTAAATGAGGGTTATAATAGGCCCGCTATGGAATTAGTGCTTCAGAGCGTAAATTATCACGATTGCCCGATTGGCCGGCGGGAAAAGGTATCGCTTGCCAATGGTCAGCAGCAGGAAACGCTGCGCGCCCTGCTGGATAAGGACGGCATCGTTGAGGCGGCCATTTTGCAGACCTGCAACCGCACAGAGATTTACCTCTACGCCAAAAAAGATACCGACTGGAGGCAGCCCGTCAGCGAATTGATGGGGCAATTAAGTGATGAGGCCGGACAAACCTGGCAAAAATACTGCCTGCAAAAACACGGCATCGACGTTGCGCGACACCTGTTTGCCGTCGCCGCGGGCCTCGATTCGCAGATGCTCGGCGAAAACCAGATACTCTCGCAGGTAAAGGCCGCTTATATCGAATCCATCGGCTGTCGCGCGAGCAGGTTCATTTTTCACCGGCTGTTTCACACCGCGTTTCGCGTAGGCAAAGCCGTGCGGACACAAACCGATATCAACTGCGGCGCCGTCTCAATCAGTTTGGCCGCCGTCGAACTGGCAAAAGAAAAAATAAAATCCGATAAAGCTGTCGCCATGATAATCGGCGCAGGGGAAAACGCTGAACTGGCCGCAAGATACTTAGTCAAAGGGGGCCTCAAAAACCTAATCGTCGCCAACCGCAACAAGGACAACGCCGGCGAGATGTGCAACCGATTAGGAACAGGCCGCGTAATCGGCCTCGATGAAATACCCGCTTGCTTAGATGAAGCCGATTTGGTAATCGCCTCAACCGGCGCAACACAACCCGTCGTCAATTATGAAAGCGTCAAAAACGTCCTGAGCAAACGCAAAAAACCGCTGCTTATAATCGATATCGCTGTCCCAAGGGACATCGATGAACGCATCGCCAAATTCGACTGTGTAACAATCGTCAATATCGACGACCTCGACAAGCGAATTGCCGTCAACAAAGAAAAACGCTCGACCGAAATCCCCAAAGCTGAAAAAATCATCGATGACTTCACAAAACAATTCGCAAACTGGCGCGACTCGCTGTCCGTCGTCCCCGTTGTTACCCAGCTCACCCAGCGGGCGATTGAATTGGCGCGTGCCGAAGCCAGGCGCTACGCGAAGGACTTCGGCCCCGAAAACGCCGCCAAACTCGAAACCTTTGCCGAATCGCTCGCAAAAAAACTCCTGCACGGCCCAGTCAGTTTCCTCAAAGACGCGGGCGATGACGACCCCACCACCCAGCAGCTTCGCGCCCTTGACCTCGTAAATAAAATGTTCCTCCTCGACGAAGAGCAGCCCAAATGAAAAAAACGCTTATCATCGCGACTCGCACCGGCTCGCTGGCTCTTGTCCAAACCCAAATCGTCGTCTCCGCTCTCCAAAAGTTGTACCCCGACATCAAAATACGCATAAAAAAAATCGCCTCGCAAGGCGACAAAGACCGCCGAACAACACTCTGGGAATTGAAAGAGACCGGCTTTTTCACATCGCTTCTCGAAGACGCCCTGCTCGCCAAAGACGCAGATATAGCAGTCCACAGTTTCAAAGACCTGCCCACTTCAATCCGCGAAGGCCTCACTATCGCCGCAGTCCTCGACCGAAAATTCCCCGAAGATTGCCTCGTAACCGCCTCGCTGATAAAGTCCCTCGATGAATTGCCCAAAGAAGCAATTGTAGGCACGTCGAGCTTGCGAAGGACCGTTCAGTTAAAACGACTGCGCAGCGATTTGCAATGCGTCCCCATACGGGGAAATGTCCCTACTCGCCTCAAAAAATTAGAACAAGGCGATTTTGACGCGATTGTTTTGGCGCGGGCAGGTCTCGAACGATTAGGTTTAGGCGACAAAGCATCCATCATCTTTGACCCGACCAAGTTTATCCCATCGCCCGCACAGGGCGCTCTTGCTGTTGAGATTCGCGCTGCTGATACAGAAACAAAAGAAATCGTCTCAAAACTGGATGACAAAGACGCCAGCATTACAACGACCGCTGAACGTCAGGTCTTTTCTGCCCTCGGCTGCGGCTGTCACGCCCCAGCAGGAGTATTCGCACAAATCGACGGTTCTAAAATTACCATCTCCGCCTGTTTCAGTGATCCCGATGGCCAAAACTTCTCGCACGCCACTCTCTCCGGCCCAATCTCCGACTCCGCCAAATTAGCCCTATCCCTCGCAGACAAACTCAGGCAAAAAAACAGTCGGTAGATTACACGCTGTGCGGCAAAGCATTCAACGGACATTCTTCGCATTTAGGCGTCGGCTTACAAAAATCCTTGCCAAGATGCACAAGAAGCGCGTGATATTCATTGAAAAGCGAAATGTCGGAGGGCAGATTCGATTCGAACGTTTCCTGAATCTGGTGATAATCAGCGCCTTCGTCAATCAAATGATGACGAGCACAAATTCGGGCGGTATAGGCATCGACAACAAATACAGGACGATTGAGGGCGTAAAGCAAAATCGAGTCGGCCGTCTCCGGCCCGATATCTTTTACGCTGAGAAGCTGCTCGCGCAATTCAGGAGTCTGCGCATTTTCGAAATTTTCCAATTTTCCTGAGTAATTTTCAAAAAACCAGTCGAGGAAGTTTTTTAATCGTTTTGCCTTTATATTGAAGTACCCGGCAGGCCTGATGAGTTCGGCAAGTTTTTTGATATCGAGCCGATGTAGCTTCTCAGGACTAAGTAAATCGGCGTTTTCAATATTGGCAATGGCCTTTTCGACGTTGGTCCAGTTGGTATTCTGCGTAAGAATCGCCCCGACAATCACCTCAAACGGCGTATCCCCCGGCCACCAGTCCTGCGGCCCGAACCGCTTAAACAGCAAATCGTAAATCTCTTTCAGTTGTTCAGATAGCATTTAAGGAATTATAGCAGGTCGTAAATTGCTGGTCGTTACCATTTTCGCGATATCAGGAAAATGGTTCGCAAAAACAGAAATTGATCTAAACGCAAATTTCCTCGCTCATTTTATCGGGGGTTTCGTCCCATATCCTGCCATCCAGCATACGGCCGTTTTTCTTTTTGTTAAAGCCACCCCATTGCTTAAAGAAGAACGGGACTTTTTGCTCTATACATTGCTCTCTGATATTTCTGGCCCAATCCGCCTCCATTGTTCTGGCACCGGGGCCCGATTCTCCTCCTGCGATTACCCAATCAATATCCGTCAAATCCAATGCTCCAATATCTTCCAGCAAGGGCTCTAACGACAAAAATTTAACCGCTGCGTTTGTCTGGCGCAAGTGGTCTATTCTATATTTGTAATCCGCAGATTCGACGGTAACGCCGGCCCAAATATTTTTAGTCCAAATGATCGAACCCGACAACTCTGCCAGCCGCTCAGCTCTTTTGGTCAAGACCTGGTATATATGTGAGGTTCGGTTCATAACATCAAATACCCTGGATATAAAATCCACAGGTACTTTGGCGTGAAACAGGTCGCTCATAGAATTGACAAAAACAAGCTGCGGTTTCTTCCAGCGCAACGGCACATTAAGCATATTTGGATGACAGGTTACGCAAAAACCGTTGCGATAGGTAGGCAATCCCATCGCTTTCAATCTCAAAGCCATTCTTTTGGCATAGCAGTTTTTGCACCCGGCGCTTATCTCCGAACATCCCGTAACCGGATTCCACGTTGACTGCGTCCACTCTATTCCCGAATTAACCGCCATCAGACAATCCCCTTGTTTCTGTACTTGTCGAATATATTTTTTACGATTTTGTGGCCTGTTTCATTGGGTGAGGCGAAGAATAGATAATAAACTATTCCGCCTTTTGTATTCCTCATAGGTATCGGTTCAGGAACATACGAAAAACCAGCCACTTGCTTCAGTCTTTCACAGAATGCCTTTATAAGCGGTATATGCGTTGTTTTCTCTTCATAAGTATCAAATAATCCTTTCTGTGTTTTATAAGAAATTTTACGCCAACTGTCGTCTCCCCAGAAAGCATTCATTCGCTTAATCTGCTCTTTGTCAACCTTATCAGGATTACCCCACAAGATGTTCCGGTTCATATCCATCAAAGGAAAGTTAAGGAATATCTCAATTGCCTTTGATTGACCTGCGGCATACATAATTTCCCAATTCAAATCCAAGCCGTATGGATCGAGTAAACAAAGAGCTCGCTTGTAATTTTCATACTTTATGGCAGGAAATATTTTATCGAGAAGGACCTTATTGCAATCTCCAGTATAAATGTTCACATTAGGTTTCCCCTCAC
>Ga0153915_10001196_pt1 | contig 23956 bp, 8 predicted proteins | sample Opewatmetagenome_2_FD_107003 | JGI IMG/M metagenome (GOLD analysis project Ga0153915, IMG submission 107003) | Freshwater wetland microbial communities from Ohio, USA - Open water 3 Core 3 Depth 3 metaG | ecosystem: Environmental > Aquatic > Freshwater > Wetlands | place: USA: Ohio, Lake Erie...
GTCCTTCACAAGAAAGACAATTTCGGAAGTCTTGCCAAGAAGTTCCACTGTCACAACACCCGACTGGATGAGGGGTGCCATTGCCTCCCGCAAGTCTACTTCATCTTGAATCTCGTTCTTTAGCCAGAGCGACAGTTTTGCAGCTTTCTCAATTCCCTCTGTCTGCATCCGCTCCAGTAGGAGTGCTGAAGATGGAGTAAGGAAAATCTCTGCGAACTGCTGTTCCTCAGTAAGGTCTTTGAGAACACTCCGACTCTCCAAGATCTCCTCTAGGGAGAATGCTTTGGGGTCTTCGCTGATTAGAGCCAATATCAGTCTACCTGAGCCCGCAAGTTCGCCACGCAAGAGATCGACATTCTCATCAGGACGAAGAACGCTGCAAACCATCCAACCTGGATAGAGCGCAGAGGCGTAAGTTGCGATCTTCATTCCTTCGATTTCAGAGTAGCTTAATTCCTCCTTCTTTTCCTTCTCCTGCTCGTAAAAGATGAGGTTGAGCACCTTTTCATTAAGCGAGAATTTTGAAGGGTATCTCTGGGTGACTAAGAACCCCTGAATATCGTCCAAGTGGACTACGAACGTTGCCTCTGGCATGTGACGCCCCGCTCAGGAATCGCATTTACTCCATAAATCTTTGACTCTCATGTAGTTAAGATGCTCAAAATGCGCTCCATCTCATTCTACTCGTCATGTTTTGGGCCCGAATAATGGATTTGGCAGGTGACTTGTCCCTTCTTGTTGAAAATCCAGCAATGCTCACAGATAATCTCTCCACAAATGACGCATGTTCCAAGATGCTGATTCATGCTCGCAAGACTTGTTTCATTCATACTCTGTGAGTGTGTATCGCAATACCCCTTGCCGCACCTGCAGCAGACAGCTCGAACCATTTCTCCACAGATAATGCATCTTCTCCGCTGGTCCTTCAGGTTCGAATCGTGCACGATACCCGCCTTGCAGTCAGCATTCCTGCATGTCCCCAATCCTTTGTATTCTCCGCAGTACTGACAAAAGGGGAGGATGTTTGGAGAGTTTCTAGGCATACTTGTGCACCAGTGTCCGGAGCGCGCTCATATTCTCTCCATAAGAAAGTGTGAAAAGCGTTCCGATGGTTTGAACATGGTGTGAGATGAACATGGATATTGACCGCCAGAACCTCATCATACCTGCAACGGCCACGAGAAGATTGCAGCTAGCAGGCGGTCAACCTATGGAGCAGGCAGTCCCTGAGGACTACGTCTTAGCCGCAATGATCCTTCGCGCGATGGAGAAGCGAGAGGGCCGTTCGCTCGAGTTCATACTGAAGAGCTATCTGCCGGTTGCAATCATCAGTTCACCGCAACCTAGTCGCTTTTTCCTAGTGGAACTGCTTGGACTCACATCAGAATCCGTCTTACAAATCCGCAGGCCTGACCTGCAGAAGATTCAGGAGAAAGTAGACAAAGCAAGTACCTCTGAAGAGCTGTCCAAATGCATACAGACTGCTCGAGATGAAATCAGGAATGTGCTCGAATCCACACCGTCGACGATTGTTGGTCTCCTTGCAGGGCTGATTGCCCGTGGAGTCTCCCAAATTCTGGACCGTCCTTCAGGGCAGAGCACCGAAGACTATGCAGTCACACTCACAGGGATCATTGACACTTCAGAATTTGATAAGTCCATTCGAGTACTTCAGGAAACAGCAGAATCGCTTGCGTCCGTCGAAACCATTCTCACTGGATTTCTTGATGCGGCAGTGCCTAGGATTGATGCACTTCTTGGCACTCACCAAGCTGAAGCATCGCCAGTTCTCTCACGCCTTGCTCTTCGAGTAGAATCATTGGAACAACAGATAGAGTCACTTGAGTCTCAACGGACAAAGACTGCGGCCATCGCATCTCGCGATAGAAGTACAAAACTGAGGGAGCTTGATTCTCTGTTGGGCGCACGGAGAGTGGCGCTCGAACGTGATAGAAAGCGCCAGTCAGATATAGTTTCAAGTCTTGAAAGTTCTGCTCATGAGCTCATTGTGAGTCGAGATGAACTGACTGCAGAATCTCGGAGAGTGATTGATCAGGTTCATGGGCAGTTCGCGACTCTCCAGGACATGCTTGTTTCTGCCAGATTCGACGATAGCGGCGGAAAGAAGAAGTCCATCATAATGATACCCTTCTTCATAGCTGGTTTCTCAAGAAAAGACCAGCTCCATATTGAAGTCTACCCCCTATCTTATTTCCAAGGCAACGGACTGCGAGTGAGTAGACGTCACGATTTTGTCGATACCTTCTTGTCGCCGTCCCGGGCTATTGATGCGCTCTCAGCACTCCTTGAGGATAGAGCCAACAACGATGTTGCATTCAGGAAGTTCATCCGGGACTCGTCAATAGACCACAATTTAGTGGCTGATGCGAAGGCGAGAGAGCTAATCAAGACTGGAACCGAGTCACTCTTGGGAGATGCTCTGGTCAAGAGACCTCTGGCCGATGAGTTGAATGACTTGCTTCTAGGAATCCCAGAAACGAAGGTTCACAGAAAGAAGAGGCGCGTCATGACTCCCACCATTTCAGACGGCTCTCTATGCAATGTCAAATTCCACGTTCAGAATGAGGCAGGAAAACCCGTTGAAGGTGCAGAACTCGAACTCGGAGCACTGCTAATTACCTCGGACGATAATGGCATAGCAACGACCTCCCTGCCTCGAAGTCACTATGAAGGACTTGTTCGAGCTCCTGGTTATCTTGAGAAGACAATTGACTTCTCAATAACGACCTCTGGCGATGTTGTGATACCAGTAGTCATCGTGCCACTGGCTCATGAAGAACAGCTTGCCCTACGACTCGACGAGCTCGTTGAACGTGCAAGACGTCTGGACATAATCCGTGACCGACTGTGGGACGCATTTGAGAAGCAGGGACCAACCCTTCTTGGGATTCCGGCCTATCGATCTGCTTTGATTGAACTACTGTCAGAGCTAGGTTATGAACCAGAGGCATGGATAGCAGAAGCCAAACAGAAGACGGGGATGGTGAAGCGTCTTCTCAAGAGAGATAATAGAATAGATGGACTTCGCCGGGACATTCTGAGGATGGCTGAGGAGTCGAAGGCATTCGGGGGCATAATGCTCTTCTCAGAGCTACTCGTACGTCTGGACAACCTTGGCTGGAGCACTAATTCTGATGAGATTGAAGGAATAATCAACGATATGTCTAGGGAAGGTCTCATCAGAGGTCTCTCCCCTCTCGATAGCGGAGCTCTCCTCATCGAATTCGTGCCCGTAGCTCTGACCAATGATCCTCAGATGATTCTTGACTTGGCTGCGCGTAGTGAAGGAAAACTGACAATCGAGGACGCTGTTGTAAGTCTTGGTTGGAATGAAGAACGCGTCAGAAATGCTCTAGGCCTATTGATTAGCAATGGTGTGGCAAAAGAGCAGCGGAGTTATTCAAAGAGTACACAGTATTTCTTCCCTGGACTGAGAGGGGAAAGAAATAAGTCCGATTTCTAACTCTGTTTCTACTGTACTTGCTGGGAATTGGGGATTGAAGAATGAATCGAGTTCCTCATATGCTATTTCCGTTGGCGATGTTTGTAGGCCTATACTCTCTGATCTACGTCTTTAGTGTCTGGCAGTCAGACCTAGGAACTCTCCGCGATCTTCTGTTCTACTATATCGCGGGCGGTATTGCACTCTCAATCGTTTCTGTACCGATTCTCTATTACAAGGCGCCTCATAGGGGTATGATGGCCCGTACCACAAGTAATCGTGGATCTGTGTCAGCTATCGTGTTTGTCACTTTCTGTCTGGGGTCTCTAATTGGCACAATTGTCCATCAGTGGAATACCGGCGTTGCTATCATTGGCAATATCTCTATTTTCATCGGCGCTCTCATAACTATGACCGGCGGTCTAATGCCTGACTGGGATATTCCTCTCCTAGGAATCTCACGACACCGAAATATCATATTTCACTCACTTGTGCTTCCTCTCTTGATTGTTCTGGGAACCTTGGTGAATGTTACTTCTCGGATACTCTCTTCTACAAGTCTAGCTGTTGGTGCAGAGATAGAGTACTACATAACTGCACTTTTCCTTCTGGGCTATGCGTCTCATCTCTATCTTGATGTTTATGATAGTGATGCAAACCCACTGGAGATTCTATGGACCGCGGTTGATCCCGAACATAAGGCGTCATCGGGTCTGAAGCCTCTTGGTCCGATTAGGATAAGCCAGAAGAATGCACGCGGATGGCTTGTGGGCAATGCAACATTCCTCGTAGGAATCGCCCTTGCGCTATTTGCTCTATACTTCTACAATATTCTCTCATAATCCAAGAACATCAAAGCTGCAGTATTACCACTCCTCATCCTCTTCTTCAACATCGAGGTCCTCTTCCTCTTCCTCCTCCTCTTCAACCTCATCGTCAGTATCTTCAACGGCTTCACGCTCAGGGGGCAGGTCAGTCAGGTCTTCTTCCTCTTCGTCTTCCTCGAACAAGAAGGTCTCAGGATCAACTTCCGCCTGGACTTCTTCCTTCTTTGGCTTTGCTTTCTTCTCTGGACCCGCCATGCACACCATGTCGACAGGATCGAGATGCTCACACTCTACACAGCATTCACCCTTATGGTCGCAAGTTAGGAATGCACCACACCTCTTACAGCATTTCAGTTCGGACACGATTTTACCCCAGAGTAGAGTTTTGACACATAGGAATCCCAAAAATCACCAAATAAGCGTCTCGCTGAGGTATTGTTTTGTAATTGATAGGTATTTGCGCCTTCTCAATCAAGGTTAAATGATATCCGCCGACCACTGTACCGGAGTTGCTGTCCGTGGACGACCTTGAAACTGAGATAAGAAAGGCAGTGCTGGATAACGCTGTCAAGTATAATGGGAAACCCAACGTCAAATCCGTAATGGGATTCCTCCTAGGTTCAAGGGCCGACCTACGTTCCCGTGCAGGCGAAGTCAGGTCGATTGCCGAGAAGATTGTTGCTGATGTCGAAAAGATGTCAATCGAGGAGCAGGTTTCTGAATTGAAGGAGATCGCTCCTGAACTCCTGGCAACACCCGATGTTGTCGAATCGGAGGAAAAGAGAGAGCTCCCTGATCTTCCCAACGTGGACAGGTGGCCAAAGATAATCATGCGCCTCGCACCTTTCCCATCTGGTCCGCTTCACATTGGCAATGCACGAATGGTCATTCTGAATGATTACTATGTCAAGAGGTATAATGGTGAGCTGATTCTGGTCTTTGATGACACCATCGGATCCACGGAGAAAGTGATCGAGCCAGATGCATATGATCTGATTCTTGAGGGACTCGATTATCTTGGTGTCAAGTTCCACAAGACTGTCTACAAGTCCGATAGGATGGAGCTCTTCTACCGGTATGCAGTAGACCTCATCACTCGCGGAGAAGCCTATGTCTGTGACTGCAGTGCTGCCCTCTGGAGGGATGAGCATAAGATTAAGGGAATCCCTTGCGCATGTCGCGGGCTGAGCCCCGAAGACAATCTTGTCAGATGGGAGAAGATGCTGGATGGAACTTACTCCGAAAAAGCAGCTGCAGTCCGTTTGAAAACTGGGATGAAAGATCCCGATCCTGCGATGCGAGACCATGTGATTCTTCGAATATCTGAAACTGATCATCCACGCGTGGGAACCAAGTATCGTGTGTGGCCACTGCTTGAATATTCATGGGGAATCGATGACCACGAGCTTGGTGTGTCGCACATCATTCGAGGGAAGGACCTAGTAAAAGAAGGGAAGGTCGAGCAGCACATCTGGAACATTTACAACTGGCCTCATCCGGAGTTGATGTACTACGGGCGACTGAAATTCGAAGACGCTACCTTAAGCAAGAGCAAGTCCCGGAAGGAGGTTCAAGACGGAGTGTACACGGGTTGGGACGACCCACGCACCTGGAGTCTTCAATCTCTCAAACGCAGGGGTATCAGTGCAGAAGCACTGCGCAAGGTAATGCTGGACTTGGGCCTAAGTATAGTTGATATCTCGATTTCGATGAAGTCAGTGTATTCCGAAAACCGAAAGCTTCGCGATGCAGAAGCACCACGCGCATTCTTCGTTCAGGACCCAGTTTGGGTCGCTGCTGAAGGTCTGGATCAGGACATGACTGAGGCCCGTGTCCCTGTTCATCCTGATTTTCCCAAACGGGGCGTAAGGAGAATCCCTATCCATCCAGTAGATGGCAGATCGACCTTTGGCATACAGAAATCGGATCTAGAGAAACTCAAAACTGGTGTGCTTTTTCGGCTCAAGGATATGGCGAATTTCACACTGAAGAAGACAAGGCCTCCACTTGTTCGTTTTCATAGTATGAATGTAGACGAGGTCCGGAAGGTCGACGGTGCCATCATACATTGGATACCAAAAGAGGGGTCAGTACCAGTAGAGATGGCCCTCGTTGATGGCAGTACTGTCACGGGCCTTGCTGAACCTGGAGTTGCGAAGATGAAAGCGAATACTTTCGTTCAGTTCGAGCGCGTGGGCTTCGCCCAGATAACAAAAGCGGGTGTCCCAGTTCAGGCTTCATTTGCTCACAAGTAGGTCGAACTGCGCCGCCAAAGGAAACATATAGTTGTATGCCTTTTGAAGCACAGGAGGTTTCACAATGGCCAATAAGAAAAAGAAAACCGCAGCAAAAGCCGCAAAACTCTCACCTACAATGTTCAAAGTCACAGGTGTAGACTCACCGCTGAAGGTGAACGATAAGAGCCAGAAGCTGTACTATTTCACAGCAAAGATAGATGCAGAAAAGGCGAGAAAGGTTGCGACGACAGAAGGTGCTGATGTCCTCGGAGTATCAGTAGCAAATGCGACTGCAGCAAAGCCGGCGTTGAAGTATGATTTCTATTGCACATACGATGCAACCCTCGAACGGAAATTCCTGAGATCTCGAAAACAAGAATTGGGCGTGAATGATCAGGTGAAGGGGGTTCTCGTTGGCAAAGAGGTAGTCACGCCTGGGAAGGGCGACGATGTTCCTGGCAACTCCGTCAAGCTCAATGTAATCGAGCTCTTTGAAACCACACAAAAGGATGGCATGACACTCGATGGACTTACAGGTGGTCCTGCAAGAGAAATCGAACCACTGCTGAAAGGTCCAGGCAAGAAAACAACAGCTCCCGCGTGGGTGAAGAAGAATTCTATATCTGCTGGACCGTTTGCTAGCGTAGACAAGGTAGTCAAGGCTGTTAGCAATATAGCTGCCTCACGACCTTCTGACGCAAAGCGTGTTGTTCTTCAGGAACTGAACTTCAAGGAACTAAATGGATTCTATGTTCCCACCTATTACGTCAAGGTCACTTCAGGCAAGAAGTCGAAGACCATGAAGATCAATGCCATAAACGGAAAGGTCTCAGTTCAAGTATAGTATAAGTTCTACCTGTCAGGCGGAGGCATGCCCCATCCGCCCCTGCCTAGGTCTCTGTTTTCATAATTGCGCCCATGGGAACTCTGACAGTGGACTCTGACTGAAGATGCAGGGAGGTTTGCGACACTTCCGATTTGAAGCCCTGGCTAAACATGAGGTGTTGATTCCTTAATGCTTATATTAGCTGGCTGTTCTCGAATCGGGGAACCATCTCATGACAGACACCACCTCACTAACACGAGTCTTGCTTGTATCATCACTTCTCATGGTCTTCTTGCTCCCGACCGCCGCCTTGATTGGCAATGAACCGACGAGCCAAACGATACTTGCGAATCAAGAGCCTCTCAGCATTATCCTGATGATCGGCGACGGGATGGGCTTTGAACACGTCAAATTGGCCCAATTGGTCGAAGTAGGCGAGAACGGTTCTCTGGCTATGCAGCAACTGACATGGAATGCTTCAGTAACGACACATAGCGCTAATGCTGCAATCACAGATTCTGCGGCTGGCGGCACCGCAATTGCGACTGGATACAAGACGAACAACGACATGGTTGGGATGCTTCCAAATGGAACTTCTGTAGAGAACATACTTGAGTTCGCACAGAGCCTCAACAAATCCTCAGGTGTTGTATCTACCTGTCGTATTGTCGATGCAACCCCGGCTGCTTTCACAACCCATGTTCCTGATAGGAATGACAGAGATGAGATGGTGCTTCAATTGGTTGAGGATGCTAATGTCGATGTACTTCTCGGAGGAGGTTCAACGTACTTCTCAACAGAACAAATCAATGCAATGGTATCAAATGATTATTCCGTCGTCTATGATCGTTCATCAATGATGGGTGTCACAACAGGTAAAATCTTGGGCTTCTTCGGAACCGGTGTCGATCCTGACCATATGGAATATGAGATTGACCGCAATTATGCAACGACGCCCTCGATTGCTGAGATGACGAACAAGTCCATCGAGCTGCTATCGCAAGATCCTGACGGATTCTTCTTGATGGTTGAAGGAGGTCAGATTGACCTTGCAGCGCATGCTGAAAACAAAGTGAACAACGCTTTGGAAACAATTGAGTTCGACAATGCCGTGAAAGTTGCTTTGGACTATGCCAAAGCTCATTCAAATGTGATTCTCATTGTGACTGCTGATCATGAAACTGAGGGTCTAGTGGTTGTCAGCGACAATCTTGGCAGTGAGCTTCCTTCAAGTCTTCTCACACAAAATGAGAACGAAACTCTGAGAATAGCACGGGCTAACAATGTCACCGTTGATTGGACAGCAGCGTATCACACTGCTTCGCAAGTACCGCTCTTCTGTTATGGGTCTGCCTTCTCTGAACTTCCACTAAACGTGACGATTGACAACACACACACCTTCACTCTCATGAAAGACTACTTCTTGGGGAATCCACTCAATGTGACTCCTGTTGAGATACCGACGACTACAACGACGACTACTACCACTACAACAACGGGTTCTACGAATACTACTACCACTCTGGCGTCCACGACACCAACCGGAACGCCGTTTGATACCAACATACTTCTTATCGCGGCAGTTGGCGCAGCAGTGGTAGTTGTGGTTGTACTGATCATCATCCGACGTAGATAATCAGTTGCGGTCCTCAGGTGCTCCACGAGTCCCTACAGCTATTGAGATCTGTTTACCTAGAACCTACAATCGACCATTTGGATAGGCCACTTGGCTAAGTTCATAAGACATCCTACACGCGTTGATTTCTATCAGGTGTTCATCTTTTGCCAATCGAGTACTCGTCTGTGCTTGTCCGTTTCGGAGAGATAGGAATCAAGTCAAAACAGACTCGTCGCCGGATGACGAGAATGCTAGCAGACCACATACGCTCAGCACTCGATGAGAAGGGAGTCCCCTATTCTGCTGTCCGCGATGAATTCAGTCGTATCTTTGTCGATACCAATGAAGCGATAAGAGCAGCAGAGATTGCGGCCGGAATCTTCGGCGTCGTTTCTACATCTCCTGTAGTGGTCACCTCTTCAAGCCTGCATGATATACTGGAAACAGCCGAGACCCTTGCTCGCGCCAATTTCAGGAGAGGCCTTTCGTTTGCAGTCGGCGCCCGCAGAATTGGCGATCATGCGTATTCAAGTCAAGAATTGAGAAACCGCTTGGGTGAGCGTCTGCTTGAAGGCAACCCCGACTTACAGCTCAAAGTGGACCTGGAGAATCCAGAGCAATCAATCTACGTTGAGGTGCGGGACACAACCTCTCACATCTTCACCGAAACCCTGAAGGGCGTGGGAGGTATGCCGACCGGATCACAAGGCAAAGTCGTGTGCACGATATCCACAGGACTAGATTCTCCGATAGCTGCTTTCAAAGTCATCAAGCGAGGAGCCATTCCCATCTTTGTGTACTTTGACAATTCTCCCCACTGCGATGAGAACTGCACCGAGCTTGCGATACGACAAGCACAGCTGCTGGCAAATTATGTCTATGGTCACACAGTCAAGATGTACATAGTCCCTCACTGGCCTGACCTTGAGGATGCGATAAGACATGGTCCTGAAAAGATGACATGTCTCTTCTGTAAGAGGAATATGATGCGTATAGCCCGTGAGATTGCTCTTGTCGAGGGCGCAGACGCGATTGTGACCGGAGAGATTATCGGTGAACAGGCATCGCAGACCACAGCGAATCTCAGGGTCATCGATGAAGCAGTAGTGGACTTTCCGATTCTGAGGCCTCTTGCGGGTGATGACAAGGTTGACATCGAAAGAATTGCTCAGGAAATAGGAACCTATACCTTTGCTGAGGCGGGACTCCAGTGTTGCGATCTTGCTCCCAAGTACCCTGCTGTTTCCTCAACGGTTCAGAAAGCCATTGAAGGCGAGAGAACCATGGATTCAAGTGTATTGAAATCGGAGCTCGAAAAAGCAAGGGTGCTGATTCTCAGGAAGAAGTGATAGCGAAAACTCCCCTATCATGCCTCTTCTTGCCCATTTGAACTGATAGCGCCCTTCAAGTCAAGCTAAAAGGTGTTGCACCAACTCTTTCCGGTAATACAAAGTTCTTAAACTAATTTGCGTGAGGAACGCGTGTATAAGACCTGTTTATCCCAGAGGAGTGAGAGAGGTCTTGCCCAGATCAAAGAAAGACAGAATCATCCCAGTAGCACCAATCGATAAGCTCATCCGTAGAGCGGGGGCGGGACGCGTGAGTGACAAAGGAGCTGAGAGGTTAGCTCATATTCTTGAGGACGTCGGCGAATACCTAGCAGCAAGAGCCTTCCAGATAACTACCCACACAGGACGGAAGACAATCACTGATAAAGACATAGAGCTTGCCTACAAGCAATGGGGCAAGCCGACCTGAGAATAGGCTTCTTCCGTGATGGTTTTCAAGGGTATTGCTCCATAGGATCATGGAGATTCCAATTCTGGTGATGTAGTGTGAGAGAGGTAGTCGAACCCGTGGCGGACACCATAGCACTCCTCTCCCTGCATGATATCACACCTGCATATGAGGATGACATTATCCATACCTATGACCTTCTTGCTGGGCTCGGCATGGAGAGCATGACTTTGCTAGTCACACCATTCTATGGAATGAAGAAGAGCAATTGCTTCGTCAAGGGTTCGCCCTTCACTGAATTCCTGCTATCGCTTGACCTTGAGATCTCACTCCACGGATATTCTCACATTACCAAGTCTGGAGCACCATGTGAGTTCTGCAATCTGACAAAAGAAAGAGCGGTGGCGCGCCTGAAGGATGGAATCAGCCTCATTAAACAGGGATTCGGGAAGAGACCTGTGGGATTCATTCCTCCAATGTGGGATGCGCCTCCACGTATTGCGAAGGCAGTTCGCGAAGTCGGACTTGATTATTGTGTTATTGGGGATAACCTATACAGCTCTGCGGGCTCCAAAATCCATGGTACCGGAGCACGGATAATCAGCCAGGGTCAGAGGACTGTTAATACAGAGGCCGCCATGTTTGAGATTGAGCTGGGGGGTGCCCTGCAGGTAGCGGTACACCCCTTTGATTATAGGATGAATAATCTCTTTGAATTGCTGGCTGACCTGAGGGACCGCCAAGGCTATCGTTTTCTTGGCTACCGCGACTTCATGAAGTCTATTCACTGATATCCAGTTGCATTGTGTCGATAAATGGTCGAGTCTAATCTGAAACGGAATCTATTTACAGAAGATTTCTTCTTATACACGTGATTCAATGCAATAATCGGTACGAGCGGGTGTTCCGTAAGCACGACGGATGAATGCTCGCTCAAGTACTGTACCATTCGAGAGGAGAAAGTCACCTCATGAGGAGATGCGGTCTAATCTGTATTCTGTTGATAGTAGTCTTTCTAATTCCCGTAACAAGCCCATTTGCTGGGTCTGATACTAATCTGAATAGACTCCCAGAGCTGAGCCCACTAGATGGAGGATCGACCGTATCCCAGAGTGGGGACTTGAACTCAGGCACCGGCGCATCTCTGCCTGTTTTGATGAATGGCATTGTGTCCAGCGTAGGCGCTGGTTCCATGCAAATCACCTCTGCGAGCCCAGGCACAAGCTCTGTCACACTTACAGATGGTTGGTCTGGCACTAACCTCGCCGCTCAGATTGATGCCCTGTCCTTTACCACCAGCAATGTTCTTAGAAACGGCAACTTGAACAACTACCATACAGAGAGGTTCATTGTAAGTTCGACCCCCACTTACAACGATGATGCAGTCTACGTGCCTGATGGTTGGACTCTGGTCAAGAGTGTCGCATCTGACGACCCTCACCCACTGTACAATGTGTATGGAATCCGGTCAGATGCAGGCGGATATGGCGGGACTTACGGCGTTTCTCTAGGGTCCCAATACTTGGCTAGCTTTGTCCACAATCCGAACGATGAGGTATTCGTTAGCCAGATGGTACCTACCCCGTGGAGGCAGGTCTATTCTGCCACGATTTCGTTCAGGTATTATGTTCATTCCAGTTCGACCATGACTGACACACTCCATCTATTCACTAGGCTCGGAGGCTATGTCACCAAGTACCACGTATTCGAATCTAGCGACGCCAAAACCACTTGGCTGACTGCATCCGTGACAGTTCAGGCTGCCTCTTTGCAGGGTCTTGCGAATCGTGTCTTGAAGCTTGATGTTGGTCTGGCATCTGACCTCACCGGTACTCAGACGTCGGCAGCTACTGCCATAGCCTACATTGATGACCTGCAGTTGATGTTTCTAGCTCGACCGTTCCCTGAGCAGGTTGACCTCAAGGCAAACGGAACCATCGTCTGGGGTTCTACCTCGGGGAGCGACTATCCGTATGTCCCTGACGATGCCAATCGTGATTGCTGGGACTACTCAAACGAAATCGATCTTGATGGTTACAATAATGATGGCAATATTGAGTTCGGTATTTGGGGCAGCGATTGGACTGTAGACGCCGATTTCCAGATTGGCATTCAGTTTCCTGTGGCTGTTCCACAGGGCGCGATAGTTACCTCTGCATGGGTGGAGGTTGAAGCAATCGCCTCTTCAAGCCCCTTCATGTATGGTGCCCGAGTCTATGTTGCAGATGCTGATAATGTGGCTGCTTTCACAGCAGGACCTCCCTCTCTCGAGAATCGATATAGTTGGGTGCCAACCAGTATAGATTGGACTTTCAACTCATGGGTCACGTCTCCTGACACCCGATACAAGTCTCCTGAGATAGGATCACTTGTTCAGAAGGTTGTCAGCCGATCTGGATGGTCCCAGGGCAACTACATATGCCTAATGATTGACTACATGAACTCTGACTATTTCCAGAGATACAGCAACATTAAGGGAAGTACGGGCTGGGGCCAGGAGGACCTTGCAAGACTCTATGTTGAGTATGTCATTCCAGAGACTGAAGACCATGTTGTCATGTACGACTATCAAAAAACCATCACGATTGATCATACGCGCGTAGCTTCCACACTAGCCAACTTCCCAGTCTTAATCGATCTCGTTGATACCGATTTAAAGAATCGTGTCCTCGCAGGTGGCAATGACATTGCTTTCACTCTGAATGGCCAACCTCTTGACTATGAGATTGAGCTTTTTGATCAGAACTATAATGCCACGCATGCTCATCTCGTGGCATGGGTCAAAGTTCCTAGTTTGTCTAGCACTATTGATACGGCGATTACCATGCACTATGGATGTGAAGATGTACCATCGAGCTACTCCACTGGTGTGTGGGACAGCTACGAGATAGTCCAGCACCTCAATGACAACCCTGCGGGTATACAATATGACAGTGCAGCCAACAATCACCATGGAACATCTTACGGTAGCATGGTGAGCGAGAATCTGGTAGCTGGCATGATTGGTAATGCCATCGAATTTGATGGCGCTGATGACGCCATCTCTGTTGGTCAGATTTACACTGATCAATGGTCACAGCTTACTATGAGTGCATGGATCTATCATGACCTTACTTCGGATGACCGAATCTTCTCGAAGGCCCCTAGCACTGTCACAGCTGATTGCATTATGCATTTGGCTGTGAATTCAGCTGGCAGAATGCGGGTCAGGCTTAGTACGAATACTGGATCTACTATATACCCTTCAGCAAACAACGATAGCATATCAATACCAACAAACACAGCTTGGCATTACTTGTCCTGGACTTGGAGTGCAGCATCGCAGACAGTGCTTCTATATATTGATGGTGTACTTGATAGAACTTGCTTAAAGTATGGACAAACAGTAAAAGATTCTGACCTTATGTTCATCATAGCTAATTGGGAAACTGGTACGAGCGATTCAAGGCATTGGGATGGCAAGATTGACGAAATCAGAATGCTGCCCACGCTTCTCTCAGGCAATTGGATTCTCACAGAATGGAGAAATCAGAATAGTCCATCAACATTCTACTCTGTAGGAACAGAGTCAAAGAATCCTGATGTCTGGACCGATGCCGGAGAAACGAGTGTGCTCTTCACGACAGATTCTACGGCACCAGTCACATTGGATGTCAACCTCACATTCGATATCGGCGGGAATGGTCAGACCCTCGATGAGGACCTTGACCCCGGTACAAGTTTCTTCATCGAGAGTGGAAGCAGCATTGTCAATTGGACCGCAAAGGTCATGGTGTCACCCCCTGCTGGCGCGACCTCGTTTGGTTTCAGTGTGGAGTATCCTATGGCTGAGTGGAAACCAACAGCAGTGCTGAATCCATTCAGCAATATCAAGAGTTACCCGCAGGACTGGTGGTATCAGGCAGGAACTCTGTCCATCAATTCCTCGGCTATCGATTTCTGGGGTATCTGGACGCTCAAATTCATCAGCTGGAACTTTGCCCAAGACCTGACCTTAGGAAGAACTGGTGAAGCGCTCTCGACCACAGCGACTTTCAACATTGGCGACTCCATGAAGTACTTGGCAACCACTCCCACCGTCCAGGGAGCAACTGTCGGGCTTGTGCTGACTGATCCCAGTGGCTCCGTACGGTATTCTCTCTCTAATTCGACAATCACTAATCCATCGCACAAGTTCCCATCATTCCAATATAGGAAGGACTTCACGATTGTCCCAACCAACAACGTGTATGAAGATGTGATCAACTTCCCAATAGCTCTCGATTTCACTGATACTGACCTTCACAGCACAAGCAAGGTTCGAGCTGATGGTTCAGACATCATGTTTGCCATGGGCAGCGCGATTCTCCCTCACCAGATAGAGTACTTCAAGCAGGACTACACTGTGACTGACGCTCGTCTGGTAGTGTGGGTCTGTGCCAATCTCTCCTCTACTGTTACGAACACATTCTCAATGTATTATGGAAGTCCAATTGTCGATAACCTCGAGGATCCTGAAGGTGTCTGGGGTCCGAATATGGAAGCAGTCTGGCATCTTGGTGAGGATGTAGTTGACGAGGCCTCGACAGGCACACATTACGATGCGACAGGTCATGGATATGATGGCATTCAACATGGGAATGTCGAGACTCTGACAACGCGAGTGGGCTATGCTCAGAGCTTTGACGGTAATGATTACATATCACTCTCCGAGTCTCTTGCCCCTGCTGATGATGTGATGATTACGGGCTGGTTCCGCCTCACCTCAATACATAGCCCCACATCACCGACCACCAAGGTAATCATGGAAAAATACCTCGATATCAATCATGATATGGTTATTGCGCTCGTAGGCCAAGACTACGGGCAGAGTCAGGTCCCGAATGGCTCACTTGTATTCAAAGTGGAGAGCTCGACAAATGCGCCAATGTATTCATGGACCTTGGGCCCCTTAGGGACTGGCACATGGAATGCCGGATGGTACTATATCGGCTGTTATTCTAACGAATCTGATCCTTCAAAGAATAAGATCTTTATTGGATATTCACAAGCATCGTATGATGTTACGGTCGGACACTATGGTTCAACAACACAAGCTAATATGAGCTATATCGAAGAATGGCAACTTGGTGGAGGAAACTTTGAGACTAGCTATGAAGGAACCGGTTGGTTCACTGGCCAAATGGATGAGTTCCGTGTAGCTACAATATACCGTTCTGAGGGATGGCTCAAGACCGAGTGGGATAACCAGGCATCACCTACGACATTCGCGTCGAAGGGGACTGAACAGGCCCGGACGTCACCCAATCATACATTCACGCAGACTCTCCTTTCAACTGCTCAAGCAGGTATCTGGACAGCTTCTGTCTACTACAATGATACTGGTGCATCAGTATCGACCCGAACCGGTCTAATCGAACGCACCTTCACAGTGAAACGCAATACATACCTCACGCTCACCAAACCAATCGATGCAGTCGGTGATCGCCTGTCCGTAAAGACCGCTGGCGATGCAGTGATTGTCGAGTTCGAACTGAAGGACACTCTAAACAGTACTCAACTAGTCAACGGTGCAACTGTCACTATCAACTGGACTTCTCCGAGCACGGTGACTCTGGACTCCTATGGAGGAGGAAAGTACGGTAAGGTGCTTGATACAAATGACCTTGCCAGTGCGAAGAGATGGCGCATCAATGTGGCATCAACTCATCCGTACTACAATAATGCGAACGAGTATTTCGATATTGACCTCTATCACAACACAGGGCTTGACTCTTCAGGTGTATCGACAACTCCCGTTGGTGAGGACTTCACCGCCACGCTCACTTTCATAGATTCTTACACAGGTACTCCCATTCAGGGAGCTACTATTACCTTTGGAGACAACTCGCCTGTCCAATCCTATGTTGACGAGGGCAGTGGTGTCTATACTGTGACTGTTGATTCTGCTGCTCTGAGCCTTGGTGATCACATATACACTCTCAAAGCCACTTCCAGCAATACCTATCTGAAGACTGCCACCGTCACTGTGACATTCACCTTGAGGGCGCACTACACTTCAGTTTCAGTTCAAGGGGATTTTGTTACACCGTATGGAAGTAACACACAGGTCACCGTGGTCTTGATTGACCTAGACACTGGATTGCCGGTAGCGATTGGTAGTGTTTCAACATTCTCGTTTACAACTGACTCCTATGCAGCCGATAACTTCGGTTCACTCTCCAGCTTCACACAGATTCTGACAACAAATGACTGGTTGATAGGCACAGAGACCGTGACTCTTACGGTCACGATGTCCAGCGCAAATTCCTTGGCTCCTGACCAATTTCAATTTGATATAACAATCAGGCGCCACAGGACTTCACTGACCGTAGCTGGAGTCGTAACACAGCCCTATGGAAATCTGACTCCACTCACGGTAATCCTCACGGATCTTGATAATGGCACTCCTGTGCCTGTCGGTGCTGTGCAACAAATGCTGTTCCAATGGATTGGCGGGTCCCAGACCCTAAGTGGGAGTTACACGGTGTCCTTGGGCACCAGTGCATGGCCGGTGGGGACAAGGATTGTCCAAGTGATTACCACTATGTCTAGTAACAACTATGATGCGCCCCCCAACTATCAGTTCACGATAACTATCCGCAAGATGGCAACTGTACTGTACTACGATCCTGCGAGCTTCGTGTTCCCCAAAGGGTCCGATTTCCGAGTCGGCTTGCGGCTCAATGTGAGCGAACCTGGGCAGTACTATGGCAATCCCATCACAGGTCGAGCTGCTGGTGAGTTCTCGGTACCATCCTACGTGTTCTCGCTTGATACCACACAACACTCAATCGGTCGATACAATCTGACGATTAGTTCCTCCTACTTCCCAGGAGGCACGTATGAGATTCGAGTGTATTTCCACTCAGCTGATAGTCGCTATGCTGATGCGTCTATCCTGATTCGCTTTACTTATCGCGAAATCGTCAGCTCTCTCACTTCACCCAACTACCCACAAGTGACCACGCCATTCGGCATGAATGTTCAGATTACCCTGAACTATGTAGATGAGGACTTTGGCACTGGTATTGTAGGTGCAACAATCTCATCCGATCCGACCTGGGTCTACGGCAAAGTTGACTTGACTGGCGGAGCCTACACCGTCTGGATTAATGTGACAGGTCTTGCTCAGAGTACATACTACATCAATATCACCGCTTACAAGGCGGGTTTTGTCGCGAGGACACTGCAGTTCAGGATTGTTATCAGAGCCGCCTACACATCAGTGATTCCATCAGTTGGATCGCTGGTGATACCCCTTGGCAGTTCTGTGACTTTCTACGCAGATTACACGGATCTTGATAGGCTGTTGCCAATTGACAACAACACTGGAGACACCGATGTTGTATCCACTTGGGGCAGGTTTACAGTTGAGTACGTAGTAGGGATACAGAGATACAGAATAGTATTCCAGACTATTGATTCGGATGGTATTTCGTCAAATGTGATACGCAGTTTCACCTTCTCAAAGGGAGCGAACTACCAGACTGCGAGTTTCAATATCACTGTCACGATTCGGACACACAATACTGACTTCCGACTTGTCAGTTCCATTGAGCCCACCAGCACTATTGGCATATTCAACATCTCAGTCTACTACGGAGACTTGGACAATGCTGTTGGTGTCAAATCTGCTCTTGTGATCTTCTCTGTCCAGAACGCATCTGGACTTGTTTCCTCAAGTTATGAAAACGATTCGGTGCTTGGTGACGGATTCTACATTATTCGAGTGCCAGCTTCACAATTTGGTCTTGGCCTCCAGACCTTCACCGTGTACGCTGATTGGACAGGTCCGTATTCGAAGTTCCAGGACAAGTTTCTCGTTGCGACAGCGAACGTTGTCGGTCGCGAGTCTGCTCTCACGCTCCTCCTTTCCTCTGAACCAACACCCTACCTTGGTACAATGAGTTACACCTTCTTCTTCAGTGATATCTTCAGCGGCATTGGAATTGATAATCTGACTGGTCATGTCTTCATCTTTGTCAGTTTCCAGGGTGAGTCCGTGAGTCCCTCGGGCATCACCATAATTGACTGGTCTGCATCACAGCCGGGCAACTACTCGATTCAGTTCAACACCTCTGTCTTCAGCAGGACTGGCCTAATCTACATGGACATCTCCATGGAGTGGGCGAAGGGTGTCTCACCTTACTATGCAAACCGCACTGATGTTGTATCTCTAAGGGTGCTACAACGGGACACCTTGCTGCAGACTACACCTCCCTCTCCCACGAGTTATGGTGAAAATGCGACCTTCACGTTCACATTTGAGGATGTAACTGGAGGACTGAGCATCCCCATCAATGATGGTCCCTCATTGACAGTTCAATTGAGTCTTGCCGACTACTCAGTATCGTACAACAGTACATCACACATATTCACAGTGTCGTTCAACACCGACCAGTTCGGCACGACACTAGGTTCACATTCATTCACCCTCGGTGTCACTTGGAGTGGTGTACCGTTCTATGCGAGTCGTACTGGAAAACTCGTATCTGTAACAGTGATTGCTCGAGAAACATTTATGGAGTTTCTCACACCTGCTCCCACACAGTACATGGATGCAGTCGTGTTCAATGTCACATGGATAGATATCACTGGTGGGGCTTCAGACCCAATTTCCGGTGCAGCTCTAGTTCTCTACGATGGCTTGACTCCAATCAATGTCGGCAAGTACAGCTATGCCGAAATCGCATCCGGCATATACAGAGTCACTCTCAATACAACTTACGCCCCATCTCCAGGAACGTATCAACTGCGCGTGGGACTCAACGCCGGAGTATCATACATCGCTCCCGCCTACATTATTCGCGAATTCAATATCAGATACAGAATCACACTGCTCTCTGCAGAACCAGTGGCAACAGTCCCCTACAACTCGCCGGTCCAGGTCATTCTGTACTACCAAGACTTGTACACTGCGGGCTTTATTGCGAACACGTCAGCTGGCTCATATCCCGTGGAACTGCAGTTTGTCACTGGCAGTAATTGGATCTATTCAATCGTCTGGAATCCTGTCTTCAAGCACTATGAGCTTTCTATTGAAACTTACAATCAAGGCTTTGTCATCGGTACCCCTGTGACCGTGACGCTTAGGATGAGTTATGCAAGTCAAGCTCCCTTTTATGCCTCAGATGATCTTGTTGTGCAGTTTACGTTGCGGCTACGGTACTCTATCTTGACTCAGACCCTAGAGCCTGAAACAACTCCTTATGATGACAATGCTCAATTCAGAGTCTTCTTTGCTGACACTGATGCAGCAGGTGCCGGTATCGCGAATGCGCAGATTGTTGTTCTCAATAACTCTGTACCCTTGTTATTGAACACGCACTACACGCTCTCCCAGGGTGTATCCGGCGAGTACATTATTACGGTCGACTCTGAGTTCCTAGGTGGCCTGGGAACCCGTTCACTCACTATCAAAGCGAATTGGATTGCTGGTTCTCCCTATCATAGCAATGCGACCCGGGTTGTCAATATCCTTGTACGTCAGAGAGAAACGAGCGTTGCCGTGACTGTGCCTCCGTCTCAAGTGAAATACCTTGATAATGTTGTATTCACTTTTGTCTACACGGACCTAGATGCTGGCATTCCTATTACATCAATCACGACATCGAATATTCATCTCAGGTTTGCCAACGGCACGGAGATTACGAGCGGTTTCACAATAACCCCTGTCGGTTCATCTTTTGAAGTAGTGATTTCGTCGGTCACACTCTCGAAGATTCCAGTCACTGGTCTCTCCCTCATCGTTTCTGTTGATTGGCTAGGCTCTCTAGCACCATTCTATGCAGATGCTACGACAACGCTAAAGATCACGATAGTGGGACGTAGCATCCTTGTTGAAACAGGACAGCTAGACCGAACCCCAAAAGGTGATACACTCTCGATCATCCTGGACCTCACTGATCTTGATAGTGGAAATCCTGTTTCAGGGGCTATCATTCTCTTCGGTTGCCAGAATGAAAGTTTTGTGCAGGGTGTCAACTACGACATCTCTGAAGTGACTGGAAGATATACCATCAGTGTATACTCAGGCAGTTTTCCAGGTACAGGCGTATTCCTATTTGATGTGCAAGTTCGTTGGAATCCACTTCTGTCACCATTCTATGGGAACAAGACAACAATCACACTCAATGGTCTTATTGATATCATGAGGGCATCGCTCCAAGCTGGATTTCCTGCTCCTCCCACAGTACAGATTACTGGAAGCGTATGGCTCATAGTGACCTATACTGACCTTGACCATGCACAGCTCGAAATCGGCGGAGCAACAATCAGCGTCCAATACTATGGAAGTGCACTACCCGTTCAAGGATGGACTTGGAATCCTATTGCTGGACATCCAGGTCAGTATAACATCACCTTCAGCACCTCAAATCTGCCCAGTACGGGAAGTTACACCCTTCGAATATCAGCCGTAAAGACCTACTATGCTCAATCACAGGTCACTCCATCGTTCAGTGTCACTCTAATCAGCACAAGTCTCACACCGAATGAGTCTTCGATGCAGCTCAACTGGACCAGTTCTGCACGTGTATTTGTTTTCTTCCAGAGTCTACTGACAGGCTCCGGGACAACTGGAGCAACGGTCACATACTCTGTCTATGGCCTCCCAGTAACTGGCATGACACCCACTGGCACTCCAGGTCAGTATCAAGCCGATATTGATACAACACTTATAGGTGCTGGAACGAGAGTGGTCACCATCCAAGCAAGCAAAGACCAACATGTCACAGCCACGACAACGATAACCCTTGTCATCCTCACTCTGCCCAGCGGGATGAATATCATCGCGCCTACCGAAGAGGTATTGGTAGTTCCACGTGGTAACTCTGTCGCTGTCAACATCACACTGACTGATATTATTCGCGCTCAGCCCATTCAGAATGACTTGGTAATAGAAGTCTACATCACTTTCAGAGGTCAACAATACTATCTCGAACCTATTAATTTCACTTCGATTTGGACGGGAACCATTCCGGAGGGAGGACCTACAATACTAGATCCTGCTTCGTACGATGTCAGAATTACTGCAGTCATCACTAACTACAACCCTGCTGTGAGCCAGTTCAAAATCCTTATTGAACAGACCACGACCAAAGTAAGTCCTCTATATCCAGCAGATCCATTATTCGATCCCGAGAGCCCGCGTATAGAAGCTGTGTACTCAGAAATCATTACTTTCAGGCTCAACTTCACTGTTCCTGCGATAAACAACACTCCAATGACTGATGCCCTTGTCTATTGGACCGATCTCCGGTGGGGACTCAATCTGAATTTCACTCACATAGGGGGCGGAATCTGGGAGCTCACATTCGACACAACCCAGTGCGCATTTGGTACTTGGGGCATCACCTTTGCAGGGATTCCCGATGATCCGATTTATGCGGCAGCACAGGTGAGTCTAACTCTCACCATCAAGAAGATAACTACTGAGGTTATCGGGCCATTGACCACAGAGTCCTATGCTTGGGGCTGGATTGGCAACATCAGTTTCTTCTATGATGATACGTGGTTCCATACAGGTATCGACAATGCGTCTGTAACCTTCGAATATGGTCCGTTTCCAAGCTTGTCTGCATATGACCTCGGAAATGGTACCTATTTGCTCGAAATCGATACTACATACTTGGAGTCTGACACTCGATACAGGATCACTGTCAGCTTTGCGAAAGACAACTATGAGGAAAGAACTAGTGGCGCGAATATCTTTGTGGATCTCCGAACTACAGCACTTTCAGTGATTGTTGGCGATGATCGGACCTATCAAGCGAGTGATGATCCAAAGTTCTTGCAAGTGCCTATGAATGATTACGTGAATATTACATTCTTCTATAACGATACGAGTCATGTTGGTGGTCTATTCGGCGGCATAAACTACGCTTCAATTCAGGCAACACTGAGAGCACAGTCCTATTTCCCGGAGGTAAGAAATATCACATTGGTAAGACTCGGCAACGGATACTACTGCTATATCTTTGACACCAATGATCTATCGCTCTATTGGTATAACAATGCTGTGAAAGAAATCTACTCGGACTTTTTCTACCTGTCAATCCATATGAGCTATGAGAATCGCATATCCAGAGATGTCATCATTCGTATCGAGATTATTCCTGTGCCGACTGAGATGGTGTATGATGGTCCAACGGAATTCGATGCAATTCATGGCGATGAGATTGAAGTCTACTTCACATTGAGCGACACCTGGCATAATGAGGGTGTGCTAGGTGCCAATATATCGTATCCGACCATACTCTCTGCCTCAGCTAGGGCGACCGAATCCAGATCGCTTGGGAATGGTCAGTATTATGTCAAGATTCTTGTGGTCGGTACCAGTGGAGATTCGCTTATTCGTTTGACTCTCCAGACTGAGTTCCATGTTGATGCTGAACTCCTGATTACAGTAACTGCCAGCCCCAACGACACAGACATCTTGATTGGTCAAGTAACGGAGATTGGACTACCCATCAGCCTAGTGGTCATAACTCTCCTTGGACTCTACGTAAAAGTGTGGAGCGTGCCGAAGCGAATACGCCAGATAAACAAGCAGATAAAGTCGATAAGGAAGAACAAGATACCCAAGCCAATCTCCGATGTGAAAGAGAGAACTCAACTCATCGCCAACCTGTTCAATGACACATTCGCGGAACTCAAGATCACTCGCACTGCTGCAGATATGCCCGAGGAATCCATTCCGATTCAGGTGCCTGAGATGGGCGAACTGCTCATGCAGCTGGCTATCCTCACGAATCTCAATCCTGATGAACTAGAGGAGTTCAAGGCGGACATCTCGAAGATGAAGACGAGCGAGCAGGCTGCCTTCGTGAAAGAAGTCATCATGCAGGAGGCCATGAGGGCCGCTCGACGTGATGGCAAGACCATCGAGGAAACACTTCAGGCGATCCAAAACCAGGCAGGCAAGCGTCTGAGCGGCGAAGAAGCCGCCGAAGCAGCCGCCGAAGCAGCCGCTCCTGTCAAGAAGGCTGCAGAAGAGCCTAGGCTGTTGCCTCCAGAGGAAGAACCAGTAGAACCCATAGTCCCAGTCAAGAAGAAAGCAGTACTCAGAAAGGGTGCCGTCGAGGAAGAGGCAGAGGCGAAATTCGAGCGGATGAGTTCGAATGAAATCGAGGAGTTGCGCAAGGATCTTGAAAAACGAGGAGTTCCTCCATACGAGATTGACACCATCCTTGAGCAGGCCCGCCAACTTCCAAGAGAACTGGTGGA
>Ga0153915_10001197_pt1 | contig 23954 bp, 21 predicted proteins | sample Opewatmetagenome_2_FD_107003 | JGI IMG/M metagenome (GOLD analysis project Ga0153915, IMG submission 107003) | Freshwater wetland microbial communities from Ohio, USA - Open water 3 Core 3 Depth 3 metaG | ecosystem: Environmental > Aquatic > Freshwater > Wetlands | place: USA: Ohio, Lake Erie...
CCGAGCGTCGCGACCGTCACGCCGAGCGTGGCGGCCTCCTGCTCGATGTCGCGCTGCTCGCGACTGTCCACGACGCGCACCACGTCGTAGCTCATGCTGCGTGCCAGCCGCGCCAACGACTCGGCCACCGGCGTGGCGCCCACGACGACAAGCCGCCGCGCCTGCACGAACGGCTCGACGTAGACGTCGATGGCGCCTTCCGAGACGCAGGTCATCGGGACGACCACACGCTCGCCGGTCGACTCGGCGGCTTCGCTCGCGTCCGGTCGAATCGACACCAGACGGCCGCACCGCGCCTTCAGGGTGTCGAGCGCCTGCTGCCGGATGATCTCGCGCGAGCACGCTCCGCCGACGAACCCTTCCATGCGGCCGTCAGCAAACACGATTGCATGATCACCGAGGTGCGCCGACACCGGCGCGCGTCGCGCCACGACTGTGGCCACGGCAAACGACTGCCCTTCGCGCCGCAACGCCGCAATCTGCTCGAAGAGATCCATAGCGCTCATGCTACCGCCTTCCGCGACCCGCCAGCCGCTCGAGCATCCGCGCCGCCCGTGTTTTCAGCGGCTCGAGCCGGCCCGCCAATTGCGCCTGAAACTCCACCGCGACGCTGCTCGCCGCACGCATCTGGCGCCCCGACGGGTTCTCGAACAGCGTATTCAACAGCTCGAACGTCTCATCGTCCCGCCAGATGGCCTCGTTCTCCAGGCGGTCAAGGTACGCCCACTGAAACCGCTCCTCTGGCAGCTTCCCGCTCACGTACTCCTCGAGGAGCCTGCGGTACGGCTCGAGCGTGACCACCGCTTCGTTGCGGACGCGCGGTCCCACGTCGGGCGGGAGATGTTCGCGCAGCAGCGGCACGAGTTGATCGGGCGTAATCGCGAGCTCGTCCAGGTGGAAGCACGCCTTCGCATCGTGAAACAGGATGAATTGCGGACTGCGGTGCGCGATCCCGGAAAGTGTCGTCACTCGTTCGCTCGCGGGGCGATCCTCAGGCAGACGGACGAACCCGACGGCGACGTCTACGCGCGGCTCCAGCGCCTGCTGCGCGACGAGCCACGCGTCGAAGGTTTTGTCACTGGTCCCGGCTTTGAAGATCACGCACCGGGGAAAGCCGCCCAGGAAACGCTCCACATCGGCGGGCTGGTGCAGCGGGAAGAATCGCTCGCGGAGTGTGACCCTGGGCATCTGCGCGCCATCGCGATGTCAGGCGGACAGCTGCTGGCGGACGTTGGCGAACGCCTGCTCGATCAGCTTCCTGGCCTGAGCGTCGAGCACACGGCCGCCGATGGCAGCGACCGGGCCGCGAGCGACGGCCTGCCCACTCCACTTCAGGAGTGTCGCACCATCGCCCGGGTCCACGACGTCGGCACCGGCCGTCAGGTCCACCACGCTGCCAAACCCTCCGCCCGACACCTTCATGTCGATCCGACGACTCGCGGCGTTCGGGATCAGCTCGAGCTTCAGCTTGAATCGGCCGCGGACCGGTCCGACGGCGACCTGCACGACGGCGTCTACGTGGGTTGGATCCTGCACGGTGACGTCGACCACTTCGGGCAGGCAGCGTCCCACCTTCTCGGGATCCTGGACGAACGCCCACACGGTCGCCGGGCTGGCGGCGATTTTCTCTTCGCCGCTGTACTGCAGGTCCACGGCTACGTCTTCCTGGCTTCAGCGTCGCGAATCGCGCGCCACACTTTGTCCCGCGTCACCGGCATGTCGATGTGACGCACACCCAGCGGAGAGAGCGCGTCGACGACCGCGTTGACGAACGCGGCCGGGCTGCCCACGTTCGGGCTCTCGCCGACGCCCTTCGCCCCGATCGGATGATGCGGGCTCGGCGTGATCGTCTTGGCGGTCTCCCAGTGCGGCGTCTCGAGCGAAGTCGGCACAAGGTAATCGGTGAAGTTCGTGTTCAGGTTGTTGCCTTCGCTGTCGTACTGGATCTCCTGCATGAATGCGATCGCAAACCCTTCGGTCAGCCCGCCGTGGATCTGCCCTTCCACGATCATCGGATTGATGATCGTGCCGCAGTCGTCCACCGCCAGGAACCGGCGGACTTTCACCTCGCCGGTCTCGCGATCGACGTCGACGACGGCCACGTACGTGCCGTTGGGGAACGTCATGTTCGGCGGGTCGTAGTAGTACGTCGCCTCGAGCCCCGGCTCGTTCTGCGCCATGTTCGTGTAGGCAGCGAAGGCCACTTCCTTCATCGTCACGCTCTTGGCCGGCACGCCCTTCACCTGGAACTTGTAGTCTTTCCACTCGACGTCGGCTTCACCGGCCTCGAGCAGGTGCGCGGCGACCTTTCGCGCTTTTTCGCGCACACGGCGCGCGGCCATTGCGATCGCCGCGCCCGCAACCGGCGTGCTGCGACTCGCATACGTGCCGAGGCCGTACGGGGCAGTGTCGGTATCGCCCTCCTCGACCATGATGTTCTGCGGATCGAGCCCCAGTTCCTCGCCCACGATCTGCGCCCACGTCGTTTCGTGCCCCTGGCCCTGCGACTTCGTGCCAGCGCGCACGATGCCGGCACCCGTGGGATGAATGCGGATCTCGGCGCTGTCGAACATCTTGATGCCGAGGATGTCGAAGTGCTTCGATGGCCCGGCGCCCACCACCTCGGTGAACGTCGAGAAGCCGATGCCCATCAGCTCGCCCTTCGCGCGCTTCTCGGCCTGCTCTTTGAGCAGCGCCTGGTAGCCAAGCGCCTCGAGTGCGGTATCGAGCGTCTTGTGATAGTCGCCGCTGTCGTACGTGAAACCCAGACGCGACGGGTACGGGAACTGATCCTTCCGGACGAAGTTCTTGCGGCGCAGTTCCACTGGATCGATCTTGAGCTCGTCGGCAAGGATGTCCATTGCGCGCTCGATCGCGAAGCTCGCCTCGGTGACGCGGAAGGAGCAGCGATATGCGATGCCGCCCGGCGCCTTGTTGGTGAAGTACGCATCCACTTCGGCGTGCGCGGTCGGGAAATCGTAACTGCCCGTCACGATGCCGAACATCCCGGCCGGATACTTCGACGGATCGGCGGCGGCGTCGAAGGCGCCGTGATCGGCGGCGGTCGCGACGTGTAACGCCGTGACGCGGCCGTCCGGCGTCGCGCCGATCTCCACGTCCATGTGGTAGTCACGCGCGAACCCGGTGCTCGTCAGGTTCTCGGTGCGCGTCTCGATCCACTTCACCGGCCGTCCGATTTTCAGCGCGCCCACGATGGCGCAGACGTACCCCGGATAGATCGGCACCTTGTTGCCGAAGCCGCCGCCCAAATCAGGAGACATCACGTGAATCTTGTCTTCGGGAATGCCGGTGACGATGGCCAGCGCCGTGCGGTACACGTGCGGCGCCTGAGACGTCACATGGAACTGCAGGCGCCCCATCGTGTCGAAGTACGCGACGCACCCGCACGGCTCGAGCGGCGCCGGGTGGCATCGCTGGAACCAGATCCGCTGGCTGATCCGCTTGGGGCTGGCCGCCAGCGCGCGCGCCGTGCCGTCCTTGTCGCCGACTTCCCAGTGGAAGATGTGGTTGGTCTTCGCCTCGCGGTCGGGACGCAGGATCACCTTGTCTGTCTTCGACGCAAACGGGTCGGCGACGACAGGCAGCGGCGCGTAGTCGACCTGTACCGCCTCGACGCCGTCGGCCGCGGCGCCTCGCGTCTCGGCGAACACGGCGGCGACTTCCTGGTACTGGAAGAGCACCTTGCCGATCGCGAGCACCATCTGCTTGTCGAGACCGTGAAACGTCGGCAACCATCCGAGGCCGGCGGCCTCGAGATCCTTGCCGGTAATCACGGCTTTGACGCCCGGCACCTTCATCGCCTCGCTGATGTCGATCGATTTGATTTCGGCGTGCGAGTACGGGCTGCGCACCAGCGCCAGATACAGCATGCCCGGCATCGAAATATCGTCGACGTAGTGCCCCTTGCCCTGAATGAAGCGCGGGTCTTCCTTGCGCTTCATCGCCACGCCCAGCGATCCTCCCGGTTTGCTTTCGGTGCTCATGGCTGTCCCCCGCGTGCCGCCTGCTGCACGGCCTTCACGATGTTCTGATATCCCGTGCACCGGCAGAGGTTCCCCGCGAGCCCCTCGCGGATATCGGCCTCGCTCGGCGTCGGGTGGTGTTTCAACAGCGCGTACGCGGTGAGCATCATGCCCGGAGTGCAGTACCCGCACTGCAGGCCGTGCTGATCCCAGAAGCCTTGCTGCAGTGGATGAAGCTTGCCGCCATCGGCGAGCCCCTCAACGGTGAGGATGTCGTGGCCGTCGGCCTGCGCCGCGAACATCGTGCACGACTTCACGGCCCTGCCGCCATCCATCACCACGACACAGCAGCCGCAGCTCGATGTGTCGCAGCCGACGTGCGTGCCGGTCAAGCCGCAGTCTTCACGCAGGAAATACGCCAGGAGTGTGCGCGGCTCGACATCCCGCTCGTACGCCACGCCGTTCACGGTCACCTTGACCTTCATGCCTGCACCCCCAGACGTGCGAGAGCCTGACGCAAGCCGCGCGCGACGAGCACGCCAGCGAGGTTCTTCTTGTACTCAACGCTGCCGCGCAAGTCGCCCTGCGGCGCGCTTCGGCGCGACGCGGCATCAGCAGCCGCTCGTATGAGCTCGGCGGTCGGCTTCTGGCCGGCGAGCATGCGCTCGGCCTCGTCGATGCGCACGGCACATGGACCGGCCGCGGACAGCGCGACTCCGGCCTCGCGAATCGTGCCGTTGGCGTTCAACGAGAGCTGCACGGCAGCGGCGGCCGTGGCGAAGTCGCCGACCTTGCGCTCGACCTTCTGGTACGACCCGGCCGTGCGATCGTCCGGCACAGGGAAGTGCGCCGCCAGCGCCATCTCGCCCTCGCTGACGGCGGTCGTGAAGCTGTCGACGAGGAACTTGTCGATGGGGACGGTACGCGTGCCGGCTTTGCCGCGCACGACGACTTCGGCGCGTGCGGCCAGCGCCGTTGCCGTCCAGTCGCCAGCGGGATCGTTGTGGCACAAACTGCCGACCACCGTGCCCATCTGCCGCACGACCGGATCGGCCACCACGCGCGACACGTCGTGAACCAGGCTCCAGCGACGATCGGCAATCCACGGGGCGCGCTCGATGTCGCTGTCGCGCGCGATCGCGCCGACTTCGAGCACGCCGCCATTTACACGCAGCACGTTCAAATCGCGCACGGGGTTAATGTCGACGAGGACAGCGGGGCGCGCGAGCCGGAACCGCATCGCCGGGATGAGGCTCTGCCCGCCCGCCAGCACACGGGCCTCGGCTCCGTGCTGCTGCAGGTACGCGAATGCTTCGTCTGTTGAATGGGCCCGGAGGTAATCGAAGGCTGCAGGAATCACGTGCCACCCTCCTGCCTCTGTGCGTCGCGCGTGACATCGCCACGTCGGCGTCGCAAAGGATGTTCTGGCGAATGTACTACAGGTGCCCCGAGAGAGAGCGGGACAGCTACACTAAGAAACCATAATCCATGGTAAGCGCGGCCGTTCTTGCAGCTGGAGCGTCGACGCGGATGGGCACGCAGAAGCTCCTGTTGCCGCTCGGCGGCGAACCGCTCGTGCGGCGCACCGTGCGACAGATCTGCCAGGCCGGCTTCGACGACGTGCTGGTCGTCGTGGGGCACGAGCACGAAAAGGTGCTCGCAGCCCTCGAGGGACTGTCAATTCGGCACGCGATCAATACGGCGTACGAAACCGGCATGGGCAGCTCGTTCCGCACCGCGGTCGAGCACCTGCGCGACTGCGACGCCGCGATGTTCGCGCTGGGCGACCAGCCGTTTGTCACGACAAACGAGTATCGGTCGATCCTCGACACCTACCGCCAGCGCCCGACGCGCATCGTGAGCGTCCGCTACGGCGACGTAACGGCGCCGCCGCACCTGTTCAGCCGGGAACTCTTCCCCGAGCTCGCCCAGCTCGAGCATGGCGCGCGCTCGGTGCTCGAGCGGCACCGCGACGAAACGACCGTGCTCCAGTTCCCGTCCGAGCTCCTCCAGGACATCGACACGCCGGAGGACTACGAGCGGGCCAGGATCCGGCTGGCCTCGGGGCGATGAAGGCTGCGGACCGACCCGCTGAGAAACCCTCCGTCGAACCCGCGCCGAAGCGCCAGAATCTCCCCAAGGATCGACACGGCCACTTCCTGCGGCGTTTCGGCGCCGAGCGAAAGCCCCACCGGGCTGCGCACGCGCGAAAGCTTCGAGGTATCCGGCACGTAGCCGTTCACCGCCAGGCCGGCAAGCAGCTTCTCGTACCGCGAGCGAGGCCCAAGCACGCCGATGTAGGCGGCATCCGATTCAAGGCTGAAACGCAGGCTCTCCTGATCGCGTTCGACGTGATGGTTCATCACGAGCACGAACGTTCCGGGACGCACCTTCACGCTGCCGGCGAATTGACTGAAGTGCGCGCGCACCAGCGTGGCGCCCGGAAAACGGTCCGGCGTCAGGAACGCCTCGCGGATGTCGACAACGGTCACGGCAAAGCCGAGCGTCCAGCCGAATTGCGCGAGCGGCACGGCGTCGAATCCGGCCCCGAAGATCAGCAGCTCTGGCGGCGTGGCGGCGACCTCGCAGAACACCTCCGCGCCGCCGATCCACTCGGAACCGGACTCCGGGTACGGCGCGCGCAGCCGGCCGCGGGCACGCGCGATCGCCTCCTGTTGAACGGCTGAATCGGACAATCCCCCGACGATGCCGCCGGCGTCGTCCACAATCATCCGACCCGAGACGCCGGAGAGCGGCGTGAGAAGCACCGCCGCCTCTCCGCCCTCGAGGATGGCGAGCCACGCGTTCGTGATCGCGTCATCCTCGAGCCGCTCGATGCGAATGTCGACGGCGCCGCTGCAGCCGATACCCAGTCCCCAGATCGAGTCGTCTGCCAGGTCGTAGCTGACGAGTGCCGGCTCGCCTGTGCCAATCACACGCGCGGCCGCCTCGGCGACGGTCGGTTCCAGACAACCGCCCGACAGCGCGCATTCGTATGTCCCGTTCTGACGCACGAACATCCGCGTGCCTTCGCGCCGGTAGGCGCTCCCTTTGACGCGCACCACTGTGGCCAGCGCCGCGGGCTCGCCTGCCGCACGTGCCTGACGGATGACTTCGAGGAGCCGTTCGGTTTCGCGTCGATCCACATCAACCACCTTACTCTGATGGGAACGATTCCGCCTCTCGCAGACCTGCTATTCCGTGGACACGGTCCCGGCGCGCGCGGCCGCGGCGGCGCGGAGCGTCTGCCACGGCAGCGTCGCGCATTTCGCGCGCACGGGAAACTGCTGAACACCAGCCAGCGCGGACAACTCGCCGAGATCATCGACGGGCGCTCCGGCTGGCGCCGCGATCATCTGCCGCAACCGATCGAACAGCGCCTCGGCTGCGGCCACGGTCTTCCCCTTCACGCTCTCGGTCATGAGCGACGCCGACGCCATGGCGATCGCGCAGCCGAATCCCTGGAAGGCCGCCTCCTCGATTGTCCCGTTCTCGATGCGCAGGTACACCGTCAGCCGATCGCCGCAGAGCGGGTTGGAGCCCTCGGCCTTGCGGCCGCCTTCGAGCGTGCGAAAGTTCCGGGGCCGTTTATTGTGATCGATGATCACGTCCCGATAGAGCGCCTCGAGATCGGAAGTCATCCGAACAGTTCACGCACGGTGCGCAGTGCCGCGACCAGCGCGTCGATGTCTTCGCGCGTGTTGTAGAGCGCCAGCGAGGCGCGGGCTGTCGCCGGCAGCCCGAGTCGATCCATCAGCGGCTGGCAGCAGTGATGCCCTGCTCGAATGGCCACGCCCTCGCGATCGAGCATCGTCCCGATGTCGTGCGGGTGGACGCCGTCGAGGACGAACGAGAGAACGCCGGCTTTCTCGGCGGCCGTTCCAATCAGACGCACTCCGGGTACTCGCGTGAGCGCATGCGTCGCGTACTCGATCAGCTCGCGTTCGTGGCTCGCGATCGCGTCGAAGCCGATAGCACCCAGATAGCCGATTGCAGCCGCGAGGCCGATCGCTCCCGCGATATGCGGCGTCCCGGCCTCGAACCGCTGCGGCGGCGCGGCATAGAGCGTCCGCTCGAAGGTGACCGAGCTGATCATGTCGCCACCGCTCTGATAGGGCGGCATCGCGTCGAGTAACGACGACACCCCATAGAGGACGCCGACGCCAGTCGGACCGAACATCTTGTGACCGGAGAACGCGTAGAACTCGCATCCCAGCCGCTGCACGTCGACGGCCGTGTGCGCGACGGCTTGTGCGCCGTCGACGAGCACCGGGATCCCGCGGCGATGTGCCAGGCGGATGATCTCCTCGACCGGGTTCACCGTGCCGAGCGCGTTCGACACGTGCACGACCGACACGATCCGTGTTCGATCGTTCAGCAGATTCTCGTACGCATCGAGGTCCAGTTCGCCCGCATCGCTCATCGGCACGATCCGGAGCCTTGCGCCCTTCTCTTCGCAGAGGATCTGCCACGGCACGATGTTCGAGTGATGCTCCATCGCCGTGATGACGATCTCGTCGCCGCGATTGACGTGCGAGCGCCCATAGGTCTGCGCCACGAGGTTGATCGCTTCCGTCGCGCCGCGCACGAAGACGATCTCGCCCGACTGCCGCGCGTTCAGGAAGCGCCCCACGGTCGCGCGGGCCTCTTCGTACGCCTCCGTCGCGCGCTCGCTGAGCCAATGCACGGCGCGATGGACGTTCGCGTTCTCCTCGACGTAGTACTGCGTCACCCGATCGACGACCACTCGAGGCTTCTGCGTCGTCGCTGCATTGTCGAGGTAGACGAGAGGCTTGCCGTGAACGCGCCGCTGCAGAAGGGGAAAGTCCTGACGGCTCGCCGCCGCATCGAACACCGGCGCCCGGCGTGACGAATCCGGCGAACCACGGCTCATGAACGCGTCCTCAAAGATGAGGATACTGCACTCAACGATGTTCTCGGCGCTGTATCGGCGATGAGCCCAACGGCGCGACCGCCGTCCGAACGCTAGCTCAAGCAGCAGCGCCATGGTGAGTTTCGCATCCCACGTCCAATATGTACCCCGCCTTTCGCGTCCACGCGGTCGCGTCTGCCGTCGAATGTCGACGCCACTTCCGTAACGTCACTGTTTCAAAACCGGCCGCTGGCTGTTTGGTCGATGCCTTAAATCGGCCATTTCCACAGTAGAGATGGTGGCCCGACATTTGCCCTACACCAGGCGAGAGGGGCTACTACACCATGCACGTTCGACTTCGCACGGCAAGCGTCTGCGCGTTTGCCTTTTTGCTGTGGCGCGCGACGCCAGTCGCGGCGCAAACCAACAACACGATCTACGCGTGCGTCAACCGAGAAGGTGGTGCGCGACTCGTCGCGGCGAGCGCGCAATGCAGGCCGGATGAGACGCGCGTGTCGTGGGACGTCGTTGGACCGGCGGGTCCGCCTGGACCTCAGGGACCCGCAGGACCACAGGGTCCGCAGGGCGTTATCGGACCGCAAGGCGCGAAAGGCGACACGGGGCCACAGGGGCCAGCCGGCCAGCCCGGAGCCAATGGCAGCAGCGTGAGCGTGGCGGCCGCGCCGGCCATCACGTGTCCAAACGGCGGCGCGGCCATCACCGATGCGTTTCAAAACACGCAGTATGTGTGCGACGGCTCATCAGGGCCTCAAGGACCTCAGGGAACACAGGGAATACAGGGACCTGCGGGATCGACATTGGTCGTCGCGCAGACCTGGATCAACTCGTCGAGTTTCTCCCCTCCGAATGTCGGCTGCTGCAGTACGAATCTACTGACGGTCCCGACGGCGATCGTTCCCAAAAGCACATTCACCGGCACCACCACCGGCGGACGGTTGCTGATCCATGCCGCGATTCCATTTTCCGCCTCTGCCGGCTCGCTCATGTTCTGCCAGCCCAACATCGACGGCGCGTGGGTGGGCGCGCCGATGGGAGTCGCGTCCTTCGACTACATTTACTTGCTGAGCACAAACGGACTGATAGACGTCTCGATGTCCCGAATCTACCCGGCTCCTCCGCCCGGCACGCACGTGTTTTCGCTGGCATGCGGGACCAACAACGCAGGAGGCTTGTCGCTGATGATGGGTGGAGTGGCCTCTTACACCGTCCTCGAGCTCCACTAGCAGGTTCCCTGGGCGCCTCAGATCGAGGACCTGGCGCGGACTACGGCGTCAGTGGCCGCGCGCGAGGTCCCCGATCCGCTGTTCGAGTTCACGGGTGACGTAATCACAGCGCGCCTTCTGGCCGTCGACGATGGCCCACTCCGCTGGCCGGATGGGCCGGCCGAATTGAACACGGATCCGGGTTGGTCGCGGCACCCAGCACCCCTTCGGCAACGCTTTGCGCGCACCGTCGATGTACGCCGGCAGGACCGGCAGTCCGAGCGCAACGGCAAGGAACGCCGGACCACGCTTGAACGGGAGCAAGTCGCCGGTCGTCGACCGCGTCCCCTCCGGAAATGCGATGAGACGGACCTGGTGAGTGCGAACGAGCTCGCCGCACTCCGAGATGGTGCGCCGTAGTCTTGCGGAGCGTCCGCTGGTGCGATCAATCGCAATGATGTTCAACACCTCGCGGGTCAGTCGCCCGGTCGGTGACCGCGGATCGAAATAATCAGCGGCGGCGAGCAGGCGGAACGAGTCGAACGGCAGCCCGGCGGCCACCATCAGCGCGGCTCCATCCAGATGACTGGCGTGATTGCTGCACAGCAGAAACGGCTCGGAGGGCAGCGGCTCACAGGCAGCCACATCCAGCCGAACATAGAGCCGAAACAATGCACGGGCGAAACACTCGAATGCGCGCCGCAGTGCACGTCCTTCGCGCGCGTGAAGAGTCGTCCCCGAGTGTCCGATGATCCCCGAATTCACGCGTAGGGTCCGCATTGTAATCGATGCTCGGCGCATTCAGGAGTGACGTGAAGCGAGTCGACGTGCTGGAGGCACGCAGCTCGAATTGCTGAGTCTCGCGTATAATCCGGGCACTTGAAAACGGTTTGCCGCCGCCTGTCGCCAAGTTGTATCGCGTCCGTGTCTCGTCCAGGTATTGTCGCAACGTCCCAATCCGTACCGGCAAGGCGTCCTGACCGCGTTGAGCCGTGGCGGCTCGGGAGCGGAACTCGAACGATCGGCACACGCCGCCATGCAGCAGTGTGACGGATCGTAAACCGAGAAATCTCGACGCCCTGACGTGACGCGCATGCGCCAACCCATTCGCCAGCACCTGCGCGGCAAGACGATCCTGCTGACAGGCGGCACCGGTTTTCTCGGAAAGGTCATCGTCGAACGCCTCCTTCGCTGCGCTCCCGAGATCGGACGCATCTATCTGCTGATCCGGACGCAGCGAGAGCCGGAGGCGCCGCCGACAGCGGCCGTCACGCGATTCGAGACAGAGGTCCTCACTTCCGGGGCCTTCGACGCGCTGGCGCGCGCGCATGACGATCGGTGGCCCGCATTTGCCCGCGACAAGATCATTCCGATCGCCGGTGACGTGTCGCAGCGCCGCCTGGGCCTCGACGACGGCGAATACGCGGCCCTTGCCTCGCGCGTCGACATCATCATCAATGCCGCCGCATCCGTGACCTTCGATGCGCCGCTCAACGAGGCGCTCCTGCACAACACGCGGAGCGTGGAGCAGATCGCGGAGTTCGCACGTGCCTGCCGTTCGGCCGTCCTCGTCCATGTGTCCACCGCCTTCGTCGCGGGTCGGCGGACCGGCAGGATTGCAGAGGGGCCGCTTCTGCCTGACGTGTCTTCAGCCGAGATCGAGGCGATCGAGGAGGCCGTCGATGCGGTGCGGCGGGAGGCAGCGGCACAACAGTGGGATGCCCGTGCGACGCGGGCCCGCCTCGTCGAGGAAGGGATGGCGCGCGCCAAGCGTCTCGGCTGGCACGACAGCTACACCTACACGAAGGCGCTCGGCGAGATGGTGCTCGCACGCCACCGCGGCGACGTGTCGACGGCGATCATCCGGCCGACGATCATCGAAAGCAGCCTCCGCGATCCCGCACCCGGGTGGCTCGAGAACCTGAACGTCGGCGATCCGCTGTTCGTCGAGTTCGGCCGCGGACGGATGCCCGAGTTCCCGCTCGGTCTCGAGACCGTCTTCGACATCGTCCCGGTCGATCTCGTCGCCAATGCGGTGGTCGCCGTGCTGCCGCGCCTGGCCGACGCGCAGCGGGCAATTGGCTACTACGCGATTGGCTCCGGCGCTCTCAACCCGCTCACCGGCGCCCGCCTGTACGAGCTCACCTACGAGTACTTCCTGCGGCAGCCGATGCACGACCGGCGCGGCCGCGCGATCGCGCCGCCGCGGTGGACGTTTCCGACACCCGAACGCTTCCGCGAAATGTTCGCCGGCGAAGCGCGCCGCAGCGCCACCATGAAGCGGCTGTTCTACCTGGCGGACCTCTACGAGAGCTACACGAACGTCGGCTGCGTGTTCGACACCGCGAACACCCAGCGCCTGATCGATGATCTCGACGACGCGGATCGGACCGTGCTCGATTTCGACGTGCGACGGATCGAGTGGCGCTCGTACATCCAGGACGTGCACATCCCGGGACTGAAGCGGCACGTCCTGCGCGTAGACGCGCGCGCGCGCGCCGAGGTCCACGGGCATGGCTAGCGACGCCCGTCATCCCCATCGCTGGGGTTTTGCCGACACGCGACTTGAGTTCGACGGCCCGCGATCGGTCCGCATGACGGGTGCGCGCTATCCGCTGAGCGGCCAGTCGATGCCGCACCTGATCCCGTACGTCGAACACATGCTCGGAGTGTCGTTCGACCCGGCGGACGTCATGCCGGAATCCACGCCGCCGGTGCCCCCGCCGCGTCTCAACTCGACGTTAATGGCGGCGCTCGAGCGCCTGCTCCCGCCCGAGCGCCGGTCGACGGATCCGCTCTTCCGCCTCGCGCACAGTCACGGGCAGCTCGCCGTCGGCGAGGTCGATCGCCTGCTCTACGGCGGCCGATTCGCGCGCGTCGCCGACGTCGTCGTCGAGCCGGTGAACGAAGACGAGGTGCGCGCGATCGTCGCCGCGGCGATCGAACACGGCGCGTGCCTGGTGCCGTACGGCGGCGGCACGAACGTGAGTGGCGCGCTGCTGTGCCCGGAGGATGAGGTGCGCACGATCGTGTCGATCGACATGCGGCGGATGCGCCGTGTGCTGTCGGTCAACCGTGCGAACGGCTGCGCGCTCGTCGAAGCGGGGATCACGGGGGCCGCACTCGAAGAGGCGCTCGGCGCGCTCGGCTGCACGTGCGGGCATACGCCGGACAGCCTCGAATTCTCGACCCTCGGCGGGTGGATCGCCACCAACGCCAGCGGCATGAAGAAGAACCGCTACGGCAACATCGAGGACATCGTCGTCGAGGCGACGCTCGTCACGCCGTCCGGCACCATCGAGACGCGGCGTCCGGCGGCGCGAACATCCACCGGCATGCAGCCCCTGCCGCTGTTCTTCGGCAGCGAGGGCAATCTCGGCGTGATTACGAAAGCGCTGATCGCGATCCACCCGAAGCCGGAGGAATGCCGGTACGGGTCGCTCGTCTTCCGCAGCTTTGCCGACGGCGTGGCGTTTCTCAAGGCGGTGCGCGCCGAGGGCGCGTTGCCGGCGAGCATCCGCCTCGTGAACAACCGCGAGTTCCGGCTCGGCCAGGCGCTCAGGCCGGCGGCGCACGGCATTCACGGATGGAAGAGCGCGCTCCAGCGCAAGTGGCTGTTCGGCGTGCTCGGCTTCGACCCGGCGGCGCTGGCGGCGTGCACGATCGTGATGGAGGGCACGAGTCACGACGTGGCGCGGCAGGAGCGCGCGTTGCGCCGGCTGGCGAAGCGCTTCCGCGCGGTCTGGGGCGGCGCCGAGAACGGCCGCCGCGGCTACTCGCTCACGTTCGCGATCGCATACCTGCGCGACTTCTTCAGCCAGTTCGGCATCGCCGCCGAGTCGTTCGAAACCTCAGTGCCCTGGGATCGGATCGAGGAGGTATGCGCGGCCGCCGAGCGCACGATCGCGTCGGAGTGCGCGGCGCGAGGCGTGGCCGGTCATCCCTATCTCTCCTATCGCGTGACGCAGACGTATCACGCCGGCGTCTGCATCTACTTCACGATGGCATTTTCCGGCCGCGGTCTCGCGGACCCGGGCGGTGTCTTCCACGACATCGAACAGACGCTGCGGCAGGTGATTCTCGATCACGGTGGATCGCTGTCGCATCACCACGGCGTCGGCAAGATCCGCCAGCGGTTTCTGCCGCAGGTGCACTCCGACGCCGGGCTCGAGGTGATCCGCGCCGCGAAACGCGCCATCGATCCCGATAACATCTTCGGGATCGGCAACGGCGCGTGCGGCTCGTCTCAGACGGGCACGTCGATCAGCTGACCGGCAGCGTCCGCGGTCTCCGCCTCGGCGACCTCCTCCGCAACCAGCAACACCGGTCCCGTCGGCGCTCCGTCGAAGCCCGTCCAGCGGCGCGCGGCGAAGTCGTACAGCTTGCAGGCATCCGCGATCCGGCAGAACGCGGGCGGCGAGAGGTAGAGGTACTGGATGTCAGGAAAGGCGGCGCGGATACGGCGCTGCGCCGCCTGCAGGTTGTACATCGGAATCACGGGCAACGCGTGGTGCGCGTTGTGCTCCATGATGTTGTTGTCCAGCCACGTCCACGGCCTCGGCAGGCGGACGTGCACCGTGCCGAGCACCTGCGACGCCAGATAATTCCAGTCCTCTTCGCGCTCGAACCAGGGGATGAGCGGATGCGTGTGGTGAGCGTAGATGATCAGCCCCATGAGCCAGTTCCAGACGAGGAACGGCACCAGCCAGGCCGCGACGAACGCCAGCCACGGTGAACGGCCCGGCGTCCAGACAGAGGCGATCGCCACGATCGCCCAGATGTGCAGCGCGCCGGCGATGGCCACGAAGGCGCTGTCGAACGCGTGGTCGCGCCAATGCGACCGCGCTTCGGGCGCTATCGGCACGAAGTTCTTCTTCCACCACATCTCGATCAGGTAGTACGGCAGCGAACCGAGGCGGCTGCGATACAGGCGATAGAACCAGCGGCGCAGCGGCGACGCCGCCGCGTAATCGGCCGGCGACATCGGCTCCCACACGTAGTCTCGCCGGCGCAGATTAGTCGAGCCGTGGTGGATCCGATTGTGGCCGAGCACCCACAGGCTCGCCGCATGCAGCGAGAGGATGAACACCGCCCGGCCGATCCAGCGATTGAGCCGCGTCGAGGGGGTGAACGACTGGTGGCAGGCGTCGTGGCCGACGGTGAACAGAATCGCGATGGCGTGGCCCGCGAGAATGCCGCCGACGAGATTCAGCACGTAAGGGAGAGGGGCGAGGGCCAGTGCAGCGCACGCCAGGTAGCCGATGACTTCGACCGCCAGGATCGCCAGCGCCGGAGCCGTCGCGCGGCGGATGACCTGCTGCCGTTCGCGGCCGTTCAGCCACAGATCGAGAATGCTCCTTCTCATTATCGAGGGTGTCGCGAACCTTTTGCCGCAGGAACGTCGCGGAACCCCCTTGATGTCAAAGCGGTCGCCAGCGGCTGCGGCAGATGCTAGCACGTTCTTTTCGCGCTGACCCCGTGGTAGACCACAGCGAATGCCCGTCTGAAGCCGGAGCTACCTTATATATAAGGAGGCTGACCGGACGGTTTACCATGGCCTGGTCGCATATCGCATGAGACGTGGAGACCATGGACACTTTAGAGCGCCTGATCTATCCCGCCATTGACGAACTCGCCCCCTCCTGGGGCGGCGTGGTTCTGCCAAAGGCTCCGGAGACTCCACTGATCGGGCCGGCTGCAGCCCTGGATTCCCTCGGGCTGGTGACGCTCATCGTGACCATCGAGGGCCGCGTGACCGACGAGCTCGGCCGATCGATCACGCTGGCCAGCGAGCGGGCCATGTCCCGCACTCAAAGTCCCTTTCGCACTCTCGGCACTCTGGCCAGCTACATCGACGAGTTGCTGGCCACACCAGCGGGCGACGCATGACGATGAGCGATCGTCTTGTTACGCTGATCACGGGAACCCGTAAAGGGATCGGCCGCCATCTGGCGGAGCACTACGTGGCCCGTGGCCACCTGGTCATCGGATGCAGCCGGTCGCCCGCGGATTGGTCCGTGGAGAACTACGAGCATGTCTGCCTCGACGTGGCGGACGAGCCCGCGGTGCGCAACCTGATGGCGGATCTGCGCCGACGGCATGGCCGGCTGGATCATCTGATTAACAACGCCGGCACTGCCGCCATGAATCACAGTCAGCTCACGCCGCTGAGCACTGTGCGGAGCATCTTCGAAACCAACGTGTTCGGCACCTTCCTCTTCTGTCGGGAGGCGGCCAAGCTGATGATGGTCCGCCGGCAGGGGCGCATCGTCAATCTCTCGACCGTGGCCACGCCGCTGAAGCTGGAGGGCGAGGCGATCTATGCCGCGTCGAAAGCTGCCGTTGTATCGCTGACGGAGATCCTGGCCCGCGAGCTGGCGCCGTGGGGGATCACGGTCAACGCCGTGGGCCCCACGCCCATCGATACCGATCTGATTCGCGGCGTGCCCGCCGACAAGATGGAACGCTTGTTGGCCCGTCAGGCGATTCCGCGGCTGGGGCGGACGGAAGACGTGGCGAATGTCATCGACTTCTATCTGCGGCCGGAAAGCGACTTCATCACAGGACAGAACCTCTACCTGGGCGGCGTCTGATGACGGTGGAAGCCCTGGTCGCGCGCTGGCAGAAAGACCCTGCCGCGCCCGCCGTCGTGTGGAACGATCGGACCATCCTCTATAGCGAGCTCGCGTCTGAAGTGGAGCGGCAGCGTCGGTCCCTTCAAAACCACGGCGTGGTCCCCGGGGCTCTCGCTGCACTGCAGGCGGACTTCAGTCCCACGGCGATCGCGGTCCTGTTCGCTCTATGGCTGGAGCGCGCGATCGTCCTGCTCCTGTCGCATGAAGCTGCCGAGCGTTACGACCAGCAGCATGCCTTGCCTGCCTGCGAATGGAACGTGACAGTGAATGCCGGCGAGTCGGTGGCGGTCACCCGTCGAATCGACGAGGTCTGCTATCCACTCGTCGATCGATTGCGTACCGACGGCCTGCCTGGCCTGCTGTTGCGCTCTTCCGGATCAGCCGGAACGCCCAAGACCATCGTCCACGATGTCCATCGGCTGCTGCGGAAGTTCGAGCGGCCGAGGACGGGGTACCGCACTCTGGCTTTTCTGCTCTTCGATCACATCGGGGGCCTCGATACTCTGCTCGTGACTGTGGCCAACGGCGGCTGTCTCATCGTTCCGCCGAGTCGCAGCCCTGATCGCGTGGCGGAAACTATTTCCCGTCATCGTGTCGAAGTCCTGCCGGCGTCGCCCACCTTCTTGAACCTGCTGCTGATGAGCGGGGCGCATGAACGGCACGATCCCAGTAGCCTGCGTATCGTCACGTACGGGACGGAAGTCATGCCGGATTCGATCCTGCAGCGCGTCAGCGCGGCGTGGCCGCACGTCCGTCTCGTTCAGAAGTTCGGCATGTCCGAGCTCGGGACCCTGCGATCCCAATCACGGAGCTCGGATTCGCCGTGGGTGCGGGTCGGTGGCGAGGGCGTGGAATGGCGAGTGGTCGATGGGCTGCTCGAACTCCGCAGCGAGATGGCCATGCTTGGCTATCTCGACGCGCCCAGTCCTTTGGCGGCTGACGGCTGGTTGAAGACGGGCGATGCGGTCGAAGTCGACGGGGAGTACTTGCGCTTTCGCGGGCGGCGGTCAGAGATGATCAACGTCGGGGGGAGCAAGGTCTACCCCGTCGAAATCGAAACCGTAATGCTGAACGCGCCCGGGGTGCTGGAGGCCACGGTGAGCGGGGAATCCAATCCGCTGATCGGCACCCTGATAAAGGCGGTCGTCCGGGTCGCGGGCGACGATCCCGATGAAGTCGTGCGCGCGCGCGTGCGGCAATTCTGTCAGGAGCACCTGTTGCCCTACCAGGTGCCGCAGCGGTTGGTGGTGACTCGCGAGCCCTTGCACTCAGCGCGGTTCAAGGCCAGGCGGCAAGGGGTCTGACAGTGAAATCCCATGGCTTCAGCCGACCCAACCTGCTGAGCCGCATCTACCTGCAGTTGGATGGTGCCGGTGGGGCTGCCTGGATCTATTACGTCCTCGATTTGGCGGAGCGGATCGATCCGGCCGCCCTGCGACGGGCGCTGGAGGGTCTGCTCGAGGACTGGCCGCAGCTGCGCTCCCGGGGCGTGCGCCGCTGGTACGGCTACCGCCGGGATCTGATACCGCTGGCCGATGTCGATCTCGACTCGGTGCTGACCGTCAGCTCGGACGCTGGAGCGGCGGATGTCTTTCTCCAACACAAGCCGGATCTGGCCCGGGAACTGCCGATTCAGGTGTTGCTCCATCAGGGTCCTACGCAGGATCAGATAGTGACGGCGCTGCATCACAGCCTGGCGGATGGCCAAGCGCTGCTGTTCGTGCTGGCTCGTTTGAGCGAGCGCTATGGGGCCAGCATCAGGGGTGAGCCCGCCCCACCTTATCTACAGCCGGAGCCGGAGGCGCGCTATCGGCACCTCCTGCAGGGTGTGTCCTGGTCCGATCGCTCGCGGATTGTCCGGGAGGCGTGTCGGTATCTCTGGGATGGAGCCCGGTTGCCCGGATCGGCCAGGCCTCTGGCGTTGGCCACCTTTATTGATGAACCGTTACCCGCCCGGGGCCAGCTGCGTTACATGCGGATCGGTCTCAGCTTCGACCAGGCCGCGTGCCTGATACGTTGGGCGGTGAAACGGAACGGGTCTCCGACCGACGTTCTCCTGACGGCTTCACTTCGTGCGGCGATGAAAGTGTGGCCGGACCAGGCGGCGATGCCGATCATGGTGAGTCTGCCCGTAAGCGTCCGATCCGCTGCTGACATCGACGTGACGAATCGGGTCGGCGTCATGGATTTCGAGGTGCACGCGGGCGATTTCGAGACGGTCTTCGCCCAGGTCTCGGTAGCGACTGCCCAGGCCCGCACCCGGCGGCCGGCGGTGCTGAATATCTTCAAGTTCACGCTCGCGAGTTATTTGCCTCCCGTGATCTTTGAGCGTGTTGCGCGCCGCTACTTCAGCCAGAAGGTGAACGTGAGGGAATCTCTGACGTTTACCGCCCTTAGGGCCTTCGACGAAGGGCCGCGTCGCTTCGGGCCCGTAGCAGTGACGGATTCGGTTCTGCTGGGTTCAGTGATCGCTCCACCCGGTCTGAAAGTCAACGTGTCCCCTCACGGTGGCCGGCTGAACCTCTGCGTGGCCTACCTCGATCCGGTGATCACGCCTGCCAGAATCGTGGCCTTCACCGAGGCCGTCCGGGCGGAACTAGGCTCCCTGGTCTGAGGATGTGCCTCACGCCCGGCTATGTTACTCTCCGAAAACCGATCAGCCCCTCTGAGGCTTCAACTTGACGACACCGGGAAGTGCTCCAGGTGCGGCGCGCGCGGCCACAGTGTTTCGGGCCCTGCTCGCCAGTCCTGGGACGACGTGCATCTGCGAGGCGCACAACGCGCTGAGCGCGAAAATCGTGGAAGAAGCCGGCTTCCCGGGTATCTGGGCCAGCGGGCTCACCATCTCCGCGCAGGCCGGCCTGCGCGATCACAACGAGGCGAGCTGGACGCAGGTGCTCGATCACCTGGAGTTCATGGCGGACGCCGTCACCGTGCCGATTCTCGTCGACGGAGACACGGGCCACGGCAACTACAACAACTTCAGCCGCCTCGTCCGGAAACTCGAGCAGCGCGGCATCGCCGCGGTCTGCATCGAAGACAAGTGCTTTCCCAAAACGAACAGCTTCATCCGCGGGACGCAGCAGCCGCTGGCGCCGATCGACGAGTTCACGGGCAAGCTGAAAGCCGGCAAGGACGCGCAGCAGGACGCCGACTTCACGATCATCGCGCGCGTCGAAGCGTTCATCGCCGGATGGGGCCTCGACGAGGCGCTGCGGCGCGCCGAGGCTTATCACGCGGCCGGCGCCGACGGCATCCTGATCCACAGCGCGCGAAGCACGCCTGACGAAGTGCTCGCGTTCAAGGCCGCCTGGGGCAATCGCTGCCCGGTCGTGATCGTGCCCACGAAGTACTACGCCACGCCCACGGCGGTGTTCGAGGAGGCCGGCTTCTCGGTGGTGATCTGGGCCAACCAGATTCTCCGCGCTGGCATCCGGGCGATGCGCGATGCGGCGGAGCGAATCCACGCGGACGGCAGCCTCATGGGCGTGGAGGATGCCATCGCTCCGATCAGCGAGGTCTTCCGCCTTCAGGGCGAGCACGAAATGGAAGCGCAGGCGGGACGCTACCTCCCGCGGTCCGTCGCGGCGACGCAGGCGATCGTCCTGGCCGCGTCGCGCGGCTCCGAGCTCGGTGAGCTGACGGACCATCGGCCCAAGGCGATGGTGCCGGTCGCCGGCGTGCCTCTCCTGCAGCGGATCGTGGATGCCTACCGCCGTGCAGGCGTGCAGCGACTGGCTGTCGTGCGCGGCTACGCGGCCGCGGCCGTGGACCTGACCGGTCTCGTGTACGCGGACAACGCCAACTGGGAGAAAAGCGGCGAGGTGGCCTCACTTGCCCGGGGGCTCGCCGCCTGCGATGACGAGGGCGATCTCCTGGTGAGCTACGGCGACGTCCTGTTCAAGCGCTTCATCGTCGAGCAGTTGCTCGATACGCAGGCGGACTGGAGCATCGCCGTCGACACGCACTGGCACGAAAGCGTCAATCGCGGACGCGATGCCGACTACGTCCACTGCAGCCGGCCGCACACGCGCGCGAACGTTCAGCTGGCCGCCGAGCTGCGCGAGGTGGCATCGTCGATGGACGAGCCGCGTATTCACGGCGAGTGGATGGGATTCCTGCGCGTCAGCCACGCGCGGCGCCGCGACTTTGCGGCGGCCGTCGACCGCCTGATGCAGCAGGACCCGCGCAGCGGGATGCCCGATCTGTTGAACGCGCTCGTTGGCGCGGGCGAGTCCATCCGCGTCGTCTACGGCACCGGCAACTGGCTGGACATCGACAGCCTCGCCGATCTCGTCGTCGCGGGGAGCTTCTGATGCTGGCGCCGGGAGCGTTTCTCGAGCGGAGCCGCGCCGCCGGCTTCGGATTGTGGACGGGCGTGCCGTGCTCGTACCTCACGTCGTTCATCGACGGAGTGATTGCCGACGCCTCGACGTGGTATGTCCCCGCCGCCAACGAAGGCGACGCAGTGGCGATCGGCGCGGGCGCCCGGCTCGGCGGGATCCCGTCGGTCGTGATGATGCAGAACTCGGGGCTCGGCAATGCCGTGAACCCGATCAGCTCGCTGTGCGAAACGCTTCGCGTACCGGTGCTCCTCATCGTGACGCTTCGGGGCGACCCGGACGGGCCCGCCGACGAGCCGCAGCACGCGTTGATGGGACGAATCACGACGTCGCTGCTGGATCTGCTCGGCGTTCGGTGGGCCTGGTTCCCGAGTGAGGAACAGGACGTCGCGCATTGTCTTGAGCGCGCGGTGGCGCACATGGCGGCGACCGGACTGCCGTACGCGCTGGTGATGAAGAAAGGGAGCGTCGGCGCAGGACCGCCGTCACCGCCGCTGCCGCAGCATCGGCCGGTCGCGCGCACGCTGCCGCCTGACGAGGCGCCGCGCGCCCGCCGGCGCGACTGGCTGCGTGCCGTCCAGGCCTCAGTGCGTCAGGACGATCTCGTGGTGGCATCGACCGGGTACCTCGGCCGCGAGTTGTACGCGCTCGAGGACCGCGCCAGCCAGCTGTACCTTGTGGGCAGCATGGGCTGCGCCAGCAGCGTCGGATTGGGAATCGCTCTCGCGCAACCAAAGCGTCGAGTGATCGTGCTTGAAGGCGACGGCGCGGGGCTGATGCGGCTCGGCGCGTGGTCGGCGATCGGCTACGCCCGGCCAGCCAACCTCCGGCACCTGCTTATCGACAACGGATGCCATGACAGCACCGGCGGACAGTCGAGCCTGTCGGGAACCGTCGACTTCTGCGCCCTGGCCGCCGCGAGCGGATACGCGAGCGTCGGCCGCCGGGCTGAACCGTCGGCGCTCGGTGAGTGGCTCGACACGCTTCAGGACGGCCCGGCCTTTCTGCACGTACCGATTCTGCCAGGCACGCCAGCCGACCTGCCGCGCCCGAAGGAGGCGCCACCGGTCGTGGCCCGCCGTTTCGCGGCGCAGCTGGGAGTGTCGCTGTGAGCCGCCGCGAGATCCTGCTCAACCCGGGGCCGGTGACGCTGAGCGAACGCGTGCGGACCGCGCTGCTCCGCCCCGACCAGTGTCACCGCGAACAGCAGTTTGCCGACCTCGTGCTGCGCATCCGTCAACGCCTCGAAGCGGTGTACGACGAGCGCCCAGCCCATCACGACGCAGTCATGGTGAGCGGCTCCGGCACGTGTGCCGTGGAGGCGATGGTGGCGAGTCTCGTGCCGCGCGAAGGCACCGCGCTGGTCGCCGCCAACGGCGTGTACGGCGAACGCATCGCCGCCATGCTGACGGCGCAAGGCAAGCGCCACGAGCTCGTCCGGGCCGAGTGGATCCAGCCGATCGATCTCGCCGGCGTGCGCGCCGCGCTTCGGGCGAAGCCGTTCGCCGCCGTCATCGCGGTGCATCACGAAACGACAACCGGGCGGTTGAACGATCTCGATGCGCTCGGGCGTCTCTGCCGGGAGGCTGACGTCCCGCTCCTGCTGGATGCCGTCAGCAGCTTCGGCGGTGAAACCATCGACTGGACGGGCTGGCATCTGGGCGCCGTGGCGGCCACGGCGAACAAGTGCCTCCACGGCGTACCCGGTATCGCCTTCGTGATCGCCGACCGGCAGCTCCTGGCGTCGCGACGCGGCTCGTCGCCGGCCGTGTACCTCGACCTGCAGCGCTATCACGAGGAGCAGGCAACCGGCTTCTCGCCGTTCACGCCGGCCGTGCACGCCTGCTTCGCGCTCGACGAAGCACTCGCCGAGCTGGGCGACGAGGGCGGATGGCGCGCGCGCCGTGATCTGTATCGCCGGCGGACCGGCCGGGTTCGCCACGGCCTCGCCGCGGCCGGGATCCACCCGCTGCTGCCGCCCGCTGAGGGCGCGAGCATGCTCACTGCCTTCCGGCTGCCCGATGGCGTCGGCTACGCGGCGCTGCACGATCGTTTGAAGAGCGCCGGCTACGTCATCTACGCCGGCCAGGGTCCCCTGGCGAGCGGCATCTTCCGCATCGCCACTATGGGAGCGATCGAGGAGCGCGATCTGGATTGCGTGATCGCCGAGATCGGCGCGGCCGCGGGATCGCGACCGTGACGCCGCGCCTGGCGGTGATTCTCGCGGCGGGTCGCGGCGTCCGTCTCGGCGCCCTGGGGCGGGACACGCCGAAGGGCTTCATCCAAATCGAGGGCACGACGCTGATCGATCGCTCGCTCGCCGCGCTGCGAGCCGCGGGCATCGAACGCGTCGTGATCGTCACCGGGCATCTCTCGGCTCACTACGCCGATCTGGCCCGCCGGCTTGGCGCGTGGGTCACGCTCGTCCACAACGCCGAGTACGCCACCAGCGGCAGCCTGGTCTCGCTGACCTCGGTCGGCCCTCTGGACGAGCCGTACCTGCTCGTCGAATCGGATCTCCTGTACGAGCGCCGGGCGCCACGGCTGCTCATGGAGTCCCCGCATCCCGACGTGCTGCTGGCCTCCGGCGCGACCGGCTCGGGCGACGAAGTCTACGTCGGCGCCGACGCCGGCCACCTCGTGGACCTCACCAAGCAGCTCGCCGAATTGCGCGGCGCGCACGTCGGCGAATTCGTCGGCCTCACCCGCGTCTCTCCGGCGCTGCATGCCCGGATTCTGGCGGAGGCCCGGAGCCTGCTGGCCCACACGCGGAGGGTCGAGTACGAAACGGCGCTCGTCGCCGCCGCCCGCCATCACCCTCTGCCCGTGCTCGTCGTCGACGAGCTGCTCTGGACCGAAGTGGACGACGCGAATCATCTCGCCCGGGCGCTCGCGAC
>Ga0153915_10001198_pt1 | contig 23951 bp, 25 predicted proteins | sample Opewatmetagenome_2_FD_107003 | JGI IMG/M metagenome (GOLD analysis project Ga0153915, IMG submission 107003) | Freshwater wetland microbial communities from Ohio, USA - Open water 3 Core 3 Depth 3 metaG | ecosystem: Environmental > Aquatic > Freshwater > Wetlands | place: USA: Ohio, Lake Erie...
ATGAAACGAGCATGCCTGTACCAGGCACCCAAGCAGATGATAATCGGCATGCGGCGTTCCATCTGGCCTTAAACGAAAAATATAGTAGAAGATGAATATCTCTTTACTATTTGCGAGTTCTGAGGATTATGCCGATATTTGCACCTCATTTTTAAAATCAACCAATTAGTAATCAACATATCAGATAATCAGCAAATGGCAACAACCGCAGACATTCGTAATGGCATGTGCCTTGACATTGACGGACAATTCTATTTTGTGGTAGAATTCCTACACGTAAAACCTGGTAAGGGTGCAGCGTTCGTTCGTACCAAACTTAAAAATGTTATCAATGGCCGTGTGTTGGAACGCACGTTCAATGCAGGTGTGAAACTGGACGAAGTGCGCATTGAACGCAGACCGCATCAGTATCTCTATCAGGATGATATGGGATATAATTTTATGAATAACGAAACCTATGAACAGATTACGATTCTAAAGGACAACATCAATGGTGTGGCGTTCATGAAAGAAGGAGACATGCTGGAAGTCGTTATGCATGCCGAATCAGAAACGGTCTTGTATGCTGACATGCCTACTCATGTGATTTTGGAAGTCACTTATACTGAACCGGGGCTTAAAGGCGATACGGCTACCAACACGCTGAAACCAGCCACCGTAGAAACCGGTGCCACTGTACGTGTTCCCCTGTTCATCGAAACCGGAGAAAAAATCAAGGTAGATACCAGGGACGGCTCTTACGCAGAACGCGTTCGCTAAACATAAATCAAAACATCCGGACATCCGGATGTTTTTTTACGCATAATATTATATTTATATCATTATTATGTATCTTTGTGATTAATTGCAAAACTATATAAAACGAACATGCTTGTAAAAGCACCCAAGCAGATGATAATCGGCATGCGGCGTTCCATCTGGCCTTAAACGAAAAATATAGTAGAAGATGAAAACAACAGATAAAATAAAAGATAGCCTTTTGCCAGAAGAAGAAAATCGCTTCAGCATTAAAGATTGGGCAGAAGATGACAGACCTCGTGAAAAAATGATGAGGTACGGAGCGTCCAGTCTTACCAATGCTGAATTGATTGCCATTTTGCTTGGTTCCGGGACAAGAAAGGAAACAGCCCTCGATTTAGCCAAACGCATCCTGAGTGTTGCCGGTAATAACCTGAATGAGCTCGGCAAACTCAGTATTGAAACATTATGCCGGCAATTTAAAGGGATTGGTCCGGCTAAGGCTGTTATTGTCACGGCGGCTCTGGAAATCGGTAAGCGCAGACGCTCGTCAGAAGTGATTTTCAGGCATCAGATTCGTAACAGCCGCGATATCTATGAATTGTTTCATGCCAGATTGGCGGATCTGACGCACGAAGAATGCTGGCTGTTGCTAATGAATAACCAGCATAAGGTCATTGATTCCGTCCGCATCAGCCATGGCGGGGTTTCCGAAACAACAGTCGATCCAAAAATCATACTCAAACAAGCAATCGACAAACTGGCTTCATCCATCGTGTTGTGCCATAATCACCCTTCGGGGAATCCCTATCCAAGTTCCAGCGATGATAAAATCACTCAAAAACTAAAACTCGCATGTGCCAATCTGGATATCCAGCTGACAGACCATTTGGTTTTTTGTGAAACCAGTTATTACAGCTACGCGGATGAAGGAAAGCTTTGACAGGTTGTTAGTTCGTGTAAAAACACGTACTTTTGTACAAAACCCAATTTAAATGGACCATACATTTTTAGAACTGGAAGCTTCCATTGTCAACATGCTCAGGACAGTTTACGATCCGGAGATTCCTGTCAACGTATATGACCTTGGGTTGATTTACAGGATTGAAACCCAGCCTGATGGTGATGTCACCATTGATATGACCATGACAGCTCCTTCCTGTCCCATGGCCGATTTCATACTGGAAGACGTCAGAATGAAAGTGGAAGCCATCGAAGGTGTCAGGTCTTTGACCCTCAACCTGGTATTTGAACCGGCCTGGGACAAGGACATGATGTCGGAAGAAGCCAGACTCGAACTTGGATTACTTTGAGACTAACAATAAAGCAACCATATATTCAACAGATACGCCTGTGAAAACCTACTTTGTTTCAGATGCGCACCTGGGTTGTCTGGCTTTCAGCAACGGACGGGAAAACGAGCTTAAGCTGGTTCGCTGGATGGATCTTATTAAACCTGATTGTGAAGCCTTATTTCTGATGGGCGATATGATTGATTTCTGGTATGAATACAAGCTTGTTGTTCCGAAAGGTTTTGTCCGTTTTTTTGGTAAAATTGCTGAATTCACCGATGCAGGCATTCCTGTTTATTGGTTTACCGGCAATCATGATATCTGGCTTTACAGTTATGTGCAGCAGGAACTGGGTGTAACGGTGTTGAAAGACAACTACGAAACTAAGCTGTATGGTAAGAAAGTGCTTATGGCTCACGGTGACGGACTAGGCGATCCTTCAGTTCAGTTCACGCTGTTGAGAAAAATCTTTCACAACCGCGTTTGTCAGATTTTGTTTTCAACCATTCACCCCAGGATCGCGATGGGTTTTGGATTGCTTTGGGCAAAGCACAGTCGCCTTAAGCGCGGACCCGGGCCTGAAAGGTATCTGGGAGAGGACAGGGAACATTTGGTTTTGTTTGCCAAGGGGCATGCCGCTCAGGCTGGAGACAATGCACCGGATTACTATATTTTCGGGCACCGGCATATCATGCTTGACCTTTCCATAGACAGAAAGTCACGCCTTATCATTCTGGGAGAGTGGTTTTATCTCTTTTCCTATGGTGTGATGGATGAACAAGGATTCGAGTTGTGTACCTTCGAGGATTAGGCTCCTTTTGTAAGGATATCGACAGTATCTCTGGCAATCATTAATTCTTCATCTGTCGGAACGACCATAACCGTTACCTTCGATTCAGGCGCAGAGATGACCATTTCCTGACCATGCAAACCAATGTTTTTCGACTCATCAATCCTGATGCCCATAAATTCCATGTCAGCACAAACGGCTGATCGGGTATTCCATTGATTTTCACCAACACCACCGGTAAAGACAAGCAAATCCAAACCGCCCAATACGGCAGCATAGGATCCCACGTATTTCTTGATGCGGTAATTGTACATTTCCTTAGCCAGAATAGCACGTTCGTTGCCAGCCTGAATAGCCTTTTCCAGTTCTCTCATATCGGAAGAAACACCAGATACACCCAACACTCCACTTTGCTTATTGAGCAGATCACTGACATCGGAAGCCCTCAGATGTTCCTTTCCAGAGATAAACGTCAACACACCGGGATCAATTTCTCCAGCACGTGTTCCCATCAATAATCCGTCAACAGGAGTCATACCCATAGATGTATCAATAGATTTCCCATTACGGATAGCCGTGATGGAAGCCCCGTTTCCGATATGAGCCGTAATGATGCGTTGATGGTCGTAAGGCACACCCAGTATTTCACAGGCTCTTTTAGAAACATACCGATGGCTTGTCCCATGAAAACCATAACGACGGATACCATATTTCAGGTAATAGCTATAGGGTAAACCATAAATATAGGCTTTGGGAGGCATGGTCTGGTGAAACGCTGTATCAAACACTGCCACTTGTGGCACACCAGGCATTAGTTTTTCGACAGCCCTGATGCCAATAAGGTTTGACGGGTTGTGTAACGGAGCCAGATCAATGCACTCTTCCACTTTTTCAATAACGTCCTTCGAGATAAGTACACTGGCATTGAATTTTTCACCACCATGCACGACACGATGACCAACAGCATCTATTTCAGAAAGTGATTTCAGGCATCCGTGTTCTTTACTCGTAAGCACTTTCAGAATAAATTCCACACCTGTCTGATGTTCCGGAATATTTTTGTTGATAATGATTTTTTGATCGTCAGGCGTTGCCAGTTTTAAAAACGAGCCATCAAGTCCGATTTTTTCTATACCACCTTGTGCCAACACCTTGTTGGTCTTCAAATCGAACAATTTATATTTGATCGACGAACTCCCGCAGTTTAATACTAATACTATCATTCAGCTATGTGTTTCATTTATTCCTGTTTTTTGTCTAATCACCTGTTTCCCAGCGACTGGATTGACGTAATGATGATCATTTTGTAAACATCATCCACGGAACAACCTCTTGATAAATCGTTGATAGGTGCAGCCATCCCTTGAAGGATGGGACCTACGGCATTTGCATGAGCCAGTCGTTGTACCAGTTTATAGGCAATATTGCCGGTTTCCAGCGACGGAAACACCAACACATTGGCCTTGCCTGCCACTGTACTTCCCGGTGCTTTACAGGCGGCTACTTCGGGAACCAGTGCGGCATCTGCCTGTAATTCGCCATCAATCTGCAAGTCCGGAGCTATTTCTTTAGCCAGACGGGTAGCCTCCACGACTTTATTAACCATGTCATGTTTGGCACTGCCTTTGGTTGAAAAACTCAACATGGCTACACGGGGTTCGAAACCGGCCAGATTGCGGGTGGTGGAGGCCGTACAAACAGCGATCTGAGCCAACTCAGCAGCAGTAGGATCGGGATGAACGGCACAATCAGCAAAAACCATCAAACCGTTTTCCCCATAGGTAGTATCGTTTAAAAACATCAGAAAAGCACCTGACACAACACTGACGCCAGGCAATGTTTTTATAATCTGAAAAGCCGGACGCAAGACATCACCTGTGGTATTTCGAGCTCCGGCTACTTCGCCGTCAGCATCACCCTGTTTGATCATCAAACAAGCAAGGTATAATGGATCTTCTGCAAGAACGGCAGCTTGTTCGGGCGTCATTCCCTTGCTTTTTCGCAGATCAAGCAATAACTCTGTATAAACAGTTTTTTTAGCGTGTTTTTTCGGATCAATAATGGTCGCCTTGACAATATGATACAGGCCATTATCTACGGATAACCGATTTATTTCAGCAGGATCACCCAGTATAAACAAATCAGCAATACCCTCCGCCAATATTCGATCAGCCGCTTTTAATGTTCTGATCTCAGTTCCTTCGGGAAGAACGATGCGCTGTGGGTTAGCTTGGGCGCGGGTAAGCATGTCTTGAATAATATCCATGGATATCGTTGATTTTTGTGGAGCAAAGGTACGCTTTTTTGCAATATAGAGATAGCAAAACAAGGTAAAAACAACCAAAAAACGATAAGAATAAGCAATTTCTACAGAAAAACAGTTCAGAGCTTTTCTGTCAACAACCGTTCAAGATCTTCAATGGATAATTTGCTTCGTATTTCACCCATATAAGCCAGGCTTATCCGACCCGTTTCTTCCGAAACGACGATAGCCTTTGCATCGGTGATTTGTGCGATGCCAAGGGCAGCACGGTGTCTGAGTCCCAATTCTTTGGGTAGGTTCTCATCGTGGGCAACCGGCAGAATGCAGGCGGCAGCTTTGATACGGTCCTTGCAGATGATGACAGCTCCATCATGCAGGGGACTGTTTTTAAAAAAAATATTCTGAATCAATTGTCCACTGATTACAGCATCGAGTATTTCGCCCGATTTGACATAATCATCGAGCATAATCCTCTTTTCCAGTATAATGAGCGCTCCTGTCTTCTTTTTTGACATTTCCTGACAGGCCAACACGATTTGCATGATCCAGTGATCGGTTTTCAGTTTGTCCTCTTTTTTGGAAGAAAAAAAAGAAGCTAATGCCTGCCATCTCCGGCGGGAACCCAACACAAGCAGAAACCGTTTAATCTCGTTTTGAAACAATACAATCAATGCAATGGCACCTACACTGATGACCTTATCCATAATGGCCCCCATCAGCTTCATCTCAAACACGTAGGAAACCAATATCCATAATGCGACAAACGCCAGAACACCCAAAAAAACAGAAAGGGCACCGGAACTCTTCATCAGTTTGTAGGTGCCATACAATAGCAGAGCAACTAATAAAATATCGATGATATCGATAATACCAGGCATCATTGGTATATTTAGCATAAACCAGCTGTTTTACAGGTTTGGACTAACTGAACACACTCCCTGGCTTCTTTAATATCATGAACCCGCAACATCTGGGCTCCTCCGGCCAATGCCAGCGTATTCAATACACTTGTTCCATTCAGGACTTGTTCAGGTGTTGTATCCAATGTTTTATAAATCATTGATTTGCGGGAAACCCCTACCAACAAAGGTAATTCAAATATTTGAAAATCAGGTAATCGGCGAAGCATTTCAAAGTTATGTTCCACTGTTTTACCAAACCCAAAACCAGGATCGAGAATGATGTCATTCAGACCAAGTGTACGCAATTGCTGTATCTTTTCTGAGAAATAGCAAAAAATATCTTTCATCAGATTATCATAATGAGGGGCCTGTTGCATAGTAGACGGGGTGCCTTGCATGTGCATCAGTATATAAGGCACTTGCAAACGGGCCATTGTGACAAACATCTGTTGATCCAACGCTCCACCTGAAATATCATTTATGATGTTGGCTCCGAACTCATTGACAGCACACGCAGCTACATTCGAGCGAAACGTATCCACAGAAACAGGGATATCATGCCACCTTTTACGAATCAGATGCAACGCCATCCTGATACGTAATAATTCTTCCTCTTCTGAAACCAGTTCAATGCCGGGCCTTGTCGAACAAGCTCCTACATCGATGATATCCACTCCTTCATCTATCATTTGCCCTACCCGATACAGGATGCCTTCTTCCGACATATACCGACTGCTGGAAAAAAAGGAATCAGGCGTCACATTCAGAATACCCATCACTTTTGGTATATCCAATGCCATCAAACAACCATTGATGTTAAGAGTATAGTGCTTTTCAGACAGGTCCATTGCGCAGGAAGGGCTAAAATATCTCAAACTCCGTTGAAATAGGATGTTCTTGTACAAAGTTAATTTGAAAATCCATATAATGTCTGGTTTTAAAAAAAAATCCATCTGCGATCAGTGAATTCCATAAATCCGGTTACTTTTATGTTTAAAAATTACTGGTTACATTTGTTGCATAAACTGCCGAAGCAATGACAACCATCGAAACACTTTACAAGCTTTATCAAAAGCATCCTTTTGTCACCACCGACAGCCGTAACACACCTGAAGGTTCTCTGTTTTTTGCGCTGAAAGGTGAATCGTTCAACGGCAACCGTTTTGCAGCTCAATCACTTGAAGCCGGCTGCAGTTATGCCATTGTTGATGAACAGGAAGCCGTTATCAATGACCGCTGCCTGTTGGTCGAAAACGTACTCCGGACACTTCAGGCGTTGGCAAGGTATCACAGAAAGATGTGCAACATCCCTGTCATTGGCATAACCGGTACAAATGGTAAAACCACAACCAAGGAGCTGATGGCTGCCATACTCAGTAAAAAATACACGTTGCTTTATACGCAAGGGAACCTGAACAACCACATTGGGGTTCCACTCACGTTGCTAAGATTAACGCCTGAACACCAGATGGCTGTCATCGAGATGGGAGCCAATCATCCCGGGGAAATACGTGAGCTGGCTGAAATTGCCGATCCCGATTACGGACTTATCACGAATGTAGGTATGGCTCATCTGGAAGGTTTCGGTTCGTTTGAAGGTGTCCTTAAAACCAAGGGCGAACTGTATGATTATATCCGGGCTAAAAAAGGCAGGATTTTTATCAACTGTGAAAATCCTTATCTGGAAAGCATCGCACGGGATATTGAACACGTACCTTATGCAACGAAACCCGGTTACCCTGTCTGGGGTGAAGTGCTGAACTGCTCTCCTTTTCTGAAGCTACGCTGGCACCTCGATTACAGTGACAGCCATTATGATGCCACAACCAACCTGATCGGCTCGTACAATCTGGAAAATGCGCTGGCCGCTATTTGTGTCGGTCATTATTTCGGTATTCAGGCAACCGATACAGCTGAAGCACTGGAGGCGTATGTTCCAAGCAACAATCGTTCCCAGTTGAAAAACACGGAGCAAAATGTTCTGATCATCGATGCCTACAATGCCAACCCGACCAGCATGGCCGCTGCCATCCACAATTTCGAACAATATAAAGCACCTCATAAAGCTGTCATACTGGGGAGTATGAAAGAACTCGGCGTTGTTAGCCAGGAAGAGCACAAGCGGCTTGCCTTCCATATTGCAGAACATAATTTCGACAGGGTTTTCCTGATTGGTGAGGAATTCCGTCAGGCAAACAGCGACTACCCACTGTTCAGCGATGCAGACTCATTCATTGATTACCTGAAAGAATTGCCTCTGCAAGGCTATACTATCCTGATTAAAGGATCCAGGGGCAACCATCTTGAATCCATCGTTCCTTTCCTCTGACACCATTTTACGCAGTTTAACGGTATTATTTATTCCATGTCTGGCCGAACAGATGGACGTTTCAGGGAACAGCCCTTTTCCAAAAACTACGGGTGCTGATCGTTCTAAACCAAAGGGGTTGTCTCGATATGAGGCAACCCCTTCCGGTTTAATTAAAAAAGTATTTCTAGAATACGACTTTCAATGTTTCTGTATTGACCTTAATCAGGTAAAATCCTGAATTCAAGCTAAGAGCTGTCTGATTGGATGTTGCTTTCACTTGGTTGATACGTTGACCGTACAAATTGTAAACGGTTACCTGATCACCAACCTTTGTTCCATAAAGTGTAACCTGCTTACCGGAAACAGTAGCAATCAGAGAAGATGTTTCCACCTTCTTCACTCCGTCTCCAATTTCAGATTCAATAATACTCCATTCGCAGTACGGAGCAGCCGTCGGGGCTGCCGTGAACGTTTTGTCATCCCAAAGTTTTTCATTTTCCAGGATACCATCTGTTCCGAGAGCGTTTCCGGTTACATAATTATAGATAGCGCAAGTTCCATCGCCCTGAGGTCTGATAATCCACATAGCTTCATCTGATGGCGTTCCGAACACGGTACCCCACGCAGTGGATTCGTCTTTAGCCATCATGCGATAGGAACTATCTTGCTGAATGAAATACAGACTATCCATCAAACTTGCCAGGCTATCGGGCAAAACAGGATTGGCCAACCGGATAATGTAGCGTTGTGATGCAATGCTACTGTCGGTTTTCAAAGCCGGAATATCTTCCGTCGGATACTGACTGATAACCATATTGGAAGATGTGTGCAAAATGGCGTACCGTTTGTATTTATCAACCGATTTCAGGGCAAGGGTATCAATCATGGTTTCTCCTGCGGCTGTACCCTGCGAAAAATAGAGGTAGCCAGTTGTACCGGCAGCAGCTGTTGCATTGATAGTGAACGGAATTACACCGTTAAGGGCAGCCACTTCCGTGGTAGTATAGGAACTCTTATCAACAGAAAAGCCATCGGTTGTTGTAGCAAAGATGGTCTTCTTGATACCGCTGGTTGAAACATCAATCGAATAGGAACGATAATCTTTTTCAATTTCCGTTACAAAACCTGCTCCTGGCAGATCAAAGATTTCAGGTACTTTGGTTGAATCAACATTGATAATAAGCCACTGGGTGTACGGTTTTGTTGTGGCGACATCTACCCACGCCTTGTCATCATACAGACGGCTGTCAGCTGTAAGTGCATCAGCACCAAGATAGGAGGCACTCACATAATTGATCAGGCCATAAACACCGTCAGTCGGAACCAACTTCCAGTAAGCTTCTTCAGAAGAAGGACCAAAATCAACATTCCAGCCACTGGAAGGCACTTTTCTCATAAACCGATAACTACTGTCCTGAATGATATAAAACAGGCTATCATTAACACCTTCATTAACAGAACGCAGGATAAATTGCTGCAAGGTATCACCCACGTTTACAGTCAGGGCAGGAGCAGCCTCGGTGGTATGCTGACCGATTACCATGACATCGGTTGCATTGTTCTGGATGAAATAGCGGGCTTGTTTTTCCACTGTTCCAACCAGCAATGAGTCGAAAATGATTTCATCTTCACCGGTACCGATGGCAAAATAGATGGTACTTGTATCTCCGGCAGTAGCAGAGGATGTGATATATAGCGGCATGGCACCACCATTTTCAAGGAACTCTGTTGGGGAGAAAACAGTTTTGCTGACAGCATAACCAGCAGGCACAGTCACATAGATATCATCCCAGAAACCACTACAAGTAATGGTTATCGGATAAGCTTGGTAGTCCTTTTCGACTTGTATCCGAACGTTCTTTTCTGACAAGTCAAATATTTCAGAAACAACAGTGGCTTCTGCAACCGTAAACTTACCTCTTTCATTGTCGGCTGCTTTATCGACATACAAAGCTGAACCTTCACCGGTATTATCAGACGCCAGGTACAGTGAGTTTTGCGTCAACATGAGCCTGAACGTGTCCTGTTCTCCAACAATGACCCATTCAGAATATAGACCATTGGGAGCTGATTCGAAAATGGCTGTCCAGTAATTGCTATCATCCTCCAGTTTATTCAGATAATTTCCATCTTCATTGATGAGGTAATACGTATCTGTCAAACCGGTTACGGCAACAAATTGAAAAGCCTGGTTTGGCCGATTATTGACATCCTGAACACAAGGTTGTGTTCCGTCAGCACCGATTACACGACCGGAAGCGTACTGTTTAATGTTATACAAGGTACCGGGTGTCGGTACAAAAGTGGCTTGTGCGGAGATCACAGCCACCAGTAATAAAAACAAGAGTAGTGGTTTCTTCATAATGTTTTTTTTAAAGGTTGATCGAGCTAGTTTAAAAATTGATAATCCCATTTATATAAATCCGAGATAAAAGTACAGCGATTGGTGCTTTCTCAGGTTTAATATTCATTCATTTAAGAGGGTCTGTTGATTCAAATGAACGGACATAAATATAGCACAGATTATAGCCCGAAACTGATGTTCGTCAAATATTCATATATACCACTGGTAAATCCAAGCAAAACCAAACCTATCAGACAGACGATCAGTGATAGTTTCATGTAACCGTCACTGCTGAACTTTTCAATAGGATGTTCATTTGTCGTAATGAACATCGCTTTGACCACGAGCAAATAGTAATACAAGGAAATGATAGTATTCAACAAGGCTATGAATACCAGCAGAAATTCACCCTCGGCCGCTGCAGCCGTAAACACGAAGAATTTACTGAAGAATCCTGCCGTCGGTGGAATGCCACCCAGGGAGAACATGGCAATCATCATGATAATAGCCAGCTTGGGATTGGTCTTGTATAGCCCGTTATAGTCAGCCATGTCGATTTTACCTGTCTTGTTTTCAATAGCGGATATGACACCAAAAGCAGCCATGTTGGAGAAAATGTAGACCAGGATGTAATAAATGGTGGCAGCCATGCCTTGAGCTGTTCCTGCCATCACACTCAAAATGATATAACCGGCCTGGGAAATAGAAGAGAAAGCCAGAAATCGTTTCAGATTGGTCTGGCGCATGGCAAACAGATTACCCAGCGTGATGGTGATTAAAATAATCCACCAAAGAATGGCATGCCATTCAAACGCCATGGTGGCAAATACTTTGTACAAGATAGCCATCAGAGCAAATACGGCTGCACCTTTTGAAATGGTCGACAGATAGGCGGTCACATTGGTCGGGGCCCCCTGGTAAACATCGGCTGTCCAGAAGTGGAAAGGCACCAGTGAAATTTTGAAAAAGAGACCCACGGCAAATAAGATCATAGCCATGATAGCCAGAGAAGAGGGTTGCATAAGGGCAGCAAGGTCGCTGAAATAGAACGTTCCCATGGCTCCATACAGCAACGAAAGGCCAAACAGCAAAATCGCCGAGGAAAATACAGCGGTAAACATGTACTTGGCTCCTGCTTCGGCTGAATTATTCTGGTATTTTTCGAAAGCAACCATGGCAGCCATTGGTAAAGAGGCCGTTTCCAGACCGATATAGAACAAAATGAAATTCCCGGAAGAAATCATCAGGTACATGCCAAACAGAGTTAATAACGTAAGTACATAGAATTCACCCCGTTTAAAGCCGACTTCTTTTCCGGATAACCAACCGTTTGATTGCATCAACATCAGCAGCACACCTATGTTCAGGATATTCTTGATCCATATCTCAGCCTCACCGGCTACATACATACCACTGAATGACGTACCCGTTGCCTGTGGCAGAAAACAGAAAACCGTGTGTGCCAGAAACAGCAGACAACCAATCGGCTGGATGTATTTTCTGGCCTTTTCAGAAGCCAGTAAATCATACAGAATCAGTACCAAAAACACCACCAACAGCGACATTTCCTGCTTCATCAACAAATAATTGCTTAAATCCATTGTATCGTTATAGTTATTCGATTAATCGTTCAAGTTGGTAATCACCAGATAGCCAGGGTTGTCAGACTACCCCGGATCAGATCGGAAACAAAGCTCGGGTACAAACCTATGCTTGCTATGCAAACAATGAGGACAACCACAGCCAGACGTTCATACCAGGCAGCATCGGTCAGATGAGCATGGTGTTCATCCTGAATGCCGCCGTACAGAATCTTGCCGACCACACGCAGGATATAAACGGCAGTAATTACGATCGAAGAAACAGCTACGATGGTAAATATACGGTGGAACATATCCGTGTGCTGGAACGATCCGACGAAGATGGTCATTTCAGAAACGAAACCACTTAAACCCGGCAGACCCAGGGAGGCCAAACCGGCAATCACGTAGCTGACCGACAGGAAAGGCATGACACGCATCAAACCACCCATTTCGCGAATGTCACGGGTATGTGTACGACCGTAGATCATACCAATCAGAGCAAAAAAGAGGGCTGTCATCAAACCATGCGACAACATTTGCATGACGGCACCCGTCGTTGCTGTTTCGTTCAGCATCAAAATGGCAAACAAGACCAATCCGCAGTGACTGACAGAGGAGTAAGCATTGATGTATTTGAGGTCTTTCTGCCGGATGGCACCAAAGGCTCCATAAATGACACTGATACCCGTCAGTGTCAGGAAAATCCAGGATTGCTCATGAGCAGCTTCTGGCATCAGGGAGACGGCTACACGGAAACAACCGTAACCTCCCAGCTTCATCAGTACACCGGCGTGCAGCATGGAAACAGCTGTTGGTGCGGAAGCGTGACCATCGGGAGACCATGTATGGAACGGGAACATAGCACCCAGCACTCCAAAACCGACAAATGTCAGCGGAAAGAATATCCGTTGTGCTTCGATGGGTATGCCTGTTTTAGCAATTTCAAGCATGTTGAAGGTATATTGACCATTGTCCATACCGACACTGAAATAAATACCCAGTACACCAAGAATCATGAAAGCGGATCCTCCCATCAGCATCAGCGTCAGTTTCATGGCTGAATACTCTTTCCGTCCGGTTCCCCAGACTCCAATGAGTAAGTACATCGGAATCAGCGCCACTTCGTAAAAGAGTACCATGGTGAAGAGGTCGACGGAAATAAAAAAGCCGTACACACCTATTGACAGCAGTGAAAACCACATGAAAAATTCCTTGGGCAGCGGATTCATGTTCCAGGAAGCGAACACACCGGTAAACACGATGATGGACGAAAGCAGCAGCATGGCTACAGAGATACCATCCACACCTACTGAATAATGGATTTTTAAAGCCGGATACCACAGGATATCAGAGGTGAAAAGCATTTCAGCCGTATTGCCGGCACTTCGTTCTGCCAGAAAAAGATAGGTTGTGACAAAAGACAGTATCAGCAACAAGGCGGCTCCTGCCACAGCGACTGTCCGGATGGCATGCATATTGCTTCTGCAGGGAATGAAACACACCAGCATTAACAACGGTATAATGACAAACAATGAAAGAAAACTCATATGCTGTATTGTTTAGCTATTATTCGATTCTATTTTAAAGCAACACCATCAGGATGACAATCACCATGGTACCCATGTAAAAGGCCCAGGCATAATCCTGAATTTCTCCGGACTGTACCCATTTGATGCGTCTGGATACCGTGTTGGTAAGTGTCGAAAGCAAGTTCATGAAACCATCGATGATGTGACGGTCAAACCAGGCTACCGGCCTCGACACGCGTTCAAAAATGAGTTGTTTCGTGACAAACAACCAGCCTTCATCAAACCAGAACTTGTTGTATGATGCCTTGTATAATGGTCTTACAGCAGCTGCCACCTTGTCGGGTTTGCTGTTCGCCTTACGGTACATGATGGTGGCAATCAATATGCCGATCACACCAATCAGGACACTCAAGGAAGCGATGGACCACTCGATATGGGTAGCAAAAGGCATCCCATTGGATGATACAAACTGGCCAAACGGGATAAATCCGGTCACACAGGTCAGCAATGCCAGAAATATCAATGGCAATGTCATATTGAGTGGAGCTTCGTGTGGTGTATGATGGTATTCTTTTTTTGTTTCACCCCAGAATATCCGGTAGTATAGACGGAACATGTAAAAGGCTGTCAGGCCTGCACAGAAATATAAGATACCGAAAATAATTTTGTCGTGTTCAAAAGCGGCCACCAGGATTTCATCCTTGCTGAAGAATCCGGAAAAGGTGGAATACCGGCAATTGACAAGCAAGCAATCAGAAAGGTAATATGAGTGATCGGCAAATACTTACGTAAACCGCCCATGTCTTTCATCTCATTGCTGTGTACAGCATGAATGACGGCACCGGCTCCAAGAAACAAAAGAGCTTTGAAAAAAGCGTGAGTGAACAGATGGAACATGGATGCCATATAACCCAGGCCCTCATGGCCACCGAAGCTGGAAACGCCCAGTGCTGTGATCATATACGCGATCTGTGATATGGTAGAAAAAGCGAGCACCCGTTTAATATCAGTCTGTGTACAAGCGACGATAGCAGCGAACAACGCCGTAATGGCACCAATGTAGGAGATGATATTCAACACATCAGGAGCACCAAAGAAATACAAGGGGAAAAGACGAGCAACCAGAAATACACCGGCAACGACCATTGTTGCTGCATGAATCAACGCTGAAACAGGTGTCGGTCCTTCCATGGCATCAGGCAACCAGATGTGGAACGGCAGCATGGCCGACTTACCGGCTCCGCCGATGAAAATCAGCATCATGGCCCAGGATAGTACGGAAACACCCATGAATGTGGCGGTAACCGGATTACCAAGTACACTTCCGTTGCTGCTGGTCAGCGATGCAAAATCAAACGTTCCCGAATAGAAGGAAAGTACCAGAATACCAATCAGGAAAAACAAGTCGGCAAAGCGAGTAACGATAAAAGCCTTTTTGGAGGCGGCCACAGCGGATGGTTTGGTATAATAGAAACCAATGAGCGAATACGAAGAGACGCCTACGAGTTCCCAGAAAATATACATCTGAAAAATGTTGGTGGCAACAACCAGCCCGAGCATGGAGAAGGAAAACAGGGCAAGCAAGGCATAATAACGCTGGAAACCTCTCTCTCCTTTCATGTAACCCAGACTGTAGATGTGCACCATCAGGGAAACGGTTGAGATAACCACCAGCATCATGACCGAGATGGGATCAAGCATGATACCCAGGTCGATGTGTAATTTGTCAGTCAGTTTCAGCCATTCAAAATTAAGTGCCGTGATGGTTTGGTAGGCACCATCCACTTTTCCGATACCAAAAAAGTATTGATAAGCAGCCAGATAAGACAGGCCGGTAACAACGGCCAGAGCAATAGTGCCCAGCGTACCGGCAACAACGGGTTTCATTTTGCCGCCACCCAGTCCGAGCAGCAGGAACATGACGGCCGGCAATACAAGTATGATTAATGTATAACTCATCATCAGAATTTCATTTTATTAACCTCGTCAACGTAAATGTTCTTCAGGTTGCGGTAAATATTAATGATTATGGCTATGGCAATGGCCGTTTCTGCAGCCGATACGCCGATAGCAAACAAGGCAAAGAAAGTGCCGTCCAGCTGACCGGGATAAAGGTAGCGGTTAAACACCACAAAGTTGATATCGGCTGCATTAAGCATGAGCTCCAGCGACATAAGGATGGTCAGCATGTTCCTGCGCGACAGGAATCCGTAAATCCCCGCAAAAAACATGATTGCACTGACAATCAGATAGGCTTCTATAGGTATGTTACTCATAATTCGTAGGATTTTAACGTTTTCTGGCTATTATAATGGCTCCCACGATGCAGACCAGCAATAAAATACTGATAGCCTCAAAAGGCAACAGGTATTGATACTTGCCGGTACCCATCATGGTCATACCAATCTCCTGCATGGTCGGTTCCTGAAAAGGTTGCAGACTAATCACCTTGCTGACGTTGTGGTAGATGATGTGAGCACAAATAAGCAGCCCCAAAATAGAAGCAATACCGGCAGGCAGCAACCGTTTCCAGGAAACCGGTTTGGCCTTGTCGCCGGCATGACTGGTCAACAAGATGGAAAAAATGTACAACACCATGATACCGCCCGCATAAACGGATATCTGTACGGCAGCCAGGAACTGATAGCCCATCATCAGGTAAAGGCCTGCAGTAGCGATCAGCACGAACAACAAGTAAGTCGCCGAACGCAGTATCCGTCTGGATACGACGGATAATATAGAGAATGCGACAATGACAATCGCCAGGATGTAAAATATGATCTGTTCTGCCATAGCTCTTATTGTTTATTTTTTTCTCTCATTTTTGAACCTTCATTATTCAACTGATGCACCAGCTTTTCACGCGTGAAAATGGCATTTTCAAACGTGTTGACAAACCTGATGGCGTTAGAAGGACACGAAAGGACGCACAGATTGCAAAAGGTGCATTGTCCCAAATCGTAGTAGTACTTATCCAGCACTTTTTTCGGTTTCCCGCCTTCTTCTGTCGGTTCCAGTAGTTTGGATATAACCTCTATGGTACCGTTCGGGCAATTCATCTGACAAATGCCGCAGGCTGTACAGGCATGTTCATTATTATCATCGTGAGACATGATCAGTTCGCCACGAAAACGTTCGGCGACCTGTAAGGTGGCACGGTTCTCAGGATATTGCTCGGTCACTTTTTTGGTAAACAGTTCCTTCATGGTGACTGCCATACCAGACGCCAGGGAATAGATACCATTCAGAATACCGGAAATATAATTGATGATTGACTTCATACAAAAATCGTTTTCTTATTGATTAAAAAGACCATCCCAACAACACCAGTACAACCATAATCAGGATATTCACCATGTTGATGGGCAACAGGTACTTCCATTCCAGATGCAGTAACTGGTCGATACGCAGACGCGGAAATGTCCAGCGAACCCACAAACTGAGGAACATCAACACAAAGGTTTTTATGAAAAACCAAATCACTGAAGGTATGTAGTCCATGATCTGATTGAAGGCATCAAAACCGGTGATATGGAAAGGCATCCAACCGCCGAGAAACATGGTCGTGGCAATGGAAGCGATGATAAACATGTTAAGATATTCTGCCAGGTAAAACATACCAAACTGCAAACCGGAGTATTCGGTATGGTATCCTGCTGTCAGTTCTGATTCGGCTTCCGGCAAGTCAAACGGCCCGCGGTTGGTTTCTGCATGACCGGCAATCAAATAGATAATGAATGCAATCACGGCCGGAATATGCCCCTGGAAAAGGTACCAGCAATCTTTCTGATTCTCAATAATGGTGGATAGCTGCATCGAACCGCTCAGTACGACAATGGTTAACATCGACAGCCCCGCGGACAACTCGTAACTGATCAGCTGGGCACCGCTCCGCATGGCACCGATCATGGCGTATTTATTATTGCTGGACCAGCCCGCGAGCAGGATGCCAATGACACCCAACGAAGAAACAGCAAGCAGGTAAAATACACCGATATTGAAATCAAAGACCTGAAGTCCTCTGCCGAACGGGATAGCGCCGAAAGTCAGGAAAGAAGCTACGACAACAAAGAATGGTGCCAGGTAAAACAGCAGTTTGTCCGTATGTCTGATCGGGATGATTTCCTTGATCAACATTTTCACCATGTCTGCTATACTCTGAAAAATACCATAAGGGCCGACACGATTCGGACCAAGGCGGCACTGGAAAAAAGCACAAATCTTTCGTTCGAAATAAATCAGGACCAACGCGATGACGGCATATAATGCCAGCATGATGACCCCAACCACGATAAACTCAATGGCCAACACCCAGAATTCAGGCAGATAGGTTCTGAGAAACTGGTCAATCCAAGTGGTTACTATCGAAAAATCAAACATACTATATACAATTAATGTTTCATTTAAACTACCTTTTATCTGTCAATGTCAGGAATTACATAGTCCATTGACCCTCCGATAGTGATCAAGTCAGCTATCTTGGCCCCGTGGCATACCGTATCCATAATGGAAACCAAGGCCATGGACGGCGAACGGAACTTCAGACGCCAGGGGCTCTTTTCTCCTTTGCTAAGGATATATACTCCGAATTCACCTCTGGCAGCCTCCACACGTTGGAAATACTCTCCTTCAGGCAAACGGATGATGGGTTTTGTTTTAGCACAGCAAGGACCTGCAGGTATGGTATCAATAAGTTGGTCTATGATGCTGAGCGATTGCTCGATTTCATCCAGACGGTTCAGGTAGCGAGCCATCGAATCACCTTCGGTACGGATAATTTCCTTAAAAATAACCTGATCATAGGCAGCGTAAGGTGCTATGTTTCGCAAATCACAGTGAAATCCTGAAGCACGACCAACAGGACCACTGACAGCGTACGAAACGGCTGTTTCCTTTTCCAGGACACCGACACCAATCATTCGGTCACGGGCAATGACATTGCCTGTGTAAAGTTGATGGTATTCTCTCAGGCTCTTATGCATGTAAGGGATAAATTCTTTCACTTTTTTCACAAAATCCGGATGAATGTCAGCCATCACACCACCAATGACATTGTAATTCTGGATCAGACGACCGCCTGTAGTTTGTTCAAAAATGTCAAGTATTTTTTCACGATCGCGCATACCATATATAAAAGCAGTCAAAGCCCCCATATCCATACACATACATGCCCATGACAGCAGGTGAGACGTGATACGGGTGAGCTCATCCATGATGGTACGGATATACTCGGCTCGTCTGGGCACCTCGATGCCGGCAGCCTTTTCCACGCACAGGCACAGGGCATGGCGGTTAATGTGGGATGACAGGTAATCAAGCCTGTCCGTGAAATGTAACATTTGCGGATAAGTTAACCCTTCACAGAGTTTTTCAATACCCCTGTGAATGTAACCACAATTGACGTCAATTTTTTTGATAATTTCACCGTCAAGCGCCGTCCGGAAATGGAGCACACCATGGGTGGCCGGGTGCTGCGGGCCGATATTCAGTACATAATCATCGTCTTCGAACAACTGGACTTTTTCCAGTTTGATACCGTTTTTTCCTGAAACCCATTTTACGGAGGTGTCGGGCATATCATAGCTGGTCAGATTGACCGGGTTTTGTTCGCGGCTGGCATCATAATCCTTGCGGAGAGGGTATCCTTTCCAACGTTCCGTCAGGAACAAATGACGCATGTCAGGGTGACCGATAAAACGGATACCAAAGAAATCGTAGACTTCACGTTCGTTCAGAATGGCTGTGCCCCAAATGTCGGAAACCGTTGGCAATGTCGGTTGTTCCCTGTCAGTCGTAGCTGTTTTCAATACCAGACAACGACTCAGGTCAAGCGATGTACTCAGCAAATATACAACACCCAACGCCTCTCCATAATCGACACCGGTCAGTTGAATCAGGTAATCAAAACAAGCAGATTCATCATTTCTGAGGGCCAGAGCTACGGGTCTCAGTGCTTCGGGACTGACAGTGACGGTTAACTGTATTTTTTCTTCAATCAAGGCATCTGGAACGGTTGCCAGGATAAGTTGTTTAATCGCTTCCATCATTTTTTATCTTTTTCTTTGAACATGAACCGTTCCACTTTCACTTTACGCTGCAACTGCATCATACCGTAAAGCAAGGCCTCGGGTTTGGGTGGACAACCAGGCACAAAGACGTCCACCGGAATGATTTTGTCCACACCGTTCACTACGCAATAGGAATTACAGAAAGGACCGCCTGAAATGGCACAGCTTCCCATTGCTATGACATACTTTGGCTCAGCCATCTGATCATAAAGGCGTTTCAGGATGGGAGCCATCTTATCGACAATGGTTCCTGCTACAATGATCACATCGGCCTGACGGGGACTATTTCGGGTAACTTCGAATCCAAACCGGGCAAAATCAAACCGGGCGGCACCCACGGCCATAAACTCAATACCACAGCAACTGGTGGCAAACGTTAACGGCCACAGCGAATTGGAACGTCCCCAGTTGATCATGTCATCCAGAACGCCGGTTATAATGCCAACACCATTGGCACGCAACTCCTCCACATATTTTTCCAGATAGCCGGTATCCTTAAACTCCTTGTTCGGAAAACCTTTTATTTTGATGTTCTTTACTTCCATTCAAGCGCTCCTTTCTTCCAGGCATAGGCAAGACCCAGAACCAAAATCAATAAAAAGAAAACGATGCTTACCAGGCCGGCAGCACCCAGATTGCGTACGACAGTGGCCCAGGGAAACAGAAAAACAGTTTCCACGTCAAACATGAGGTAGAGGATAGCAAAGAGGTAATACCCTACTTTAAACTGCAACCATGATGTACCACGTGTTGGAATGCCTGATTCGTAGGCTTCCCGTTTCTGCGGATTATCCGACTTGGGAGAAATCAGTGCGGCGAGGCCAATGCCTCCGATTACCAGTACGACACCGGTAACAAGCACCACTAAAAAATAAGCATAGTCCATGTAATCAACGATTATTGAAAAATCCGATAAGTATCTCCGTCAATTCAGTCAGCTTAAAGAAACAACAGCAAACCAGAAAATACAAAACCTTCCATGTGTTACATGAGGAGGTTCGTTTCGGGTCGATCGGCGTTGCTGGTGATGAAGATAAAAGAATACTGAACAGAGTATTATCAACTAAAGCAAGAAACAGACTGTTTTCTCTAGCTGAAAAGCAGTCTGTTTCTTATTCGTTTATTTTTTATGCTTTGCCGGCGCTTCCCAGCACATCGACAATTTTATGCATATACAGTTTTTTCAGCGATTCGCGGGCCGGTCCCAGGTATTGACGAGGGTCAAACTTGGAAGGTTCTTTGGCGAAGAATTCGCGGATGGCAGCTGTCATGGCAATACGGCCATCAGAATCGATGTTGATCTTGCACACGGCAGATGTTGAAGCCCTGCGGAGTTGTTCTTCGGGAATACCGATGGAATCTTTCATTGCACCGCCATACTGGTTGATAGTGGCTACCATATCCTGAGGTACGGAAGAAGATCCGTGCAACACGATGGGGAATCCAGGGATTTGTTTTTCACATTCTTCGAGGATGTCAAAACGAAGTGGCGGCGGAATCAGGATGCCATTGGCATCGCGGGTACATTGAGCCGGTGTAAACTTGTTGGCACCATGAGAGGTTCCGATGGAAATGGCCAGCGAATCAACACCCGTGCGCGATACAAAATCAACCACTTCCTCAGGTCTGGTATACGTGTGGTGTTCAGCGGAGACTTCATCTTCCACACCAGCAAGGACACCCAGTTCACCTTCAACACTTACATCAAACAAATGAGCATACTCAACCACTTTCTTAGTCAGTTCGATGTTTTCTTCGTAAGAAAAATGGGAACCATCAATCATGACGGAAGAAAAACCCATATCAATGCAGGACTTGCACAATTCGAAGGAGTCACCATGGTCGAGATGAAGAACAATCTGAGGTTTTTCCATGCCCAGTTCCTTTGCGTATTCTACGGCACCCTGAGCCATGTACCGAAGCAAGGTTTGGTTGGCATATTTACGGGCACCACTGGAAACCTGCAGAATAACAGGTGATTTTGTTTCAACTGCAGCCTGAATAATAGCCTGCATCTGTTCCATGTTGTTGAAATTGAATGCCGGGATGGCATACTTCCCTTCAATGGCTTTTCCGAACATCTCCCTGGTGTTGACAAGGCCTAATTCTTTGTAATTTACCATGATTTTATCGTGCTAAAAGTTAGTAATTCTAATCCTATTGAATTGCGCCGCAAAAGTAGTGATTTTTGGTGAACAAAAGGAATATTTTCACTTTTTTGAATAAATAATCAGAATTTATTTTGGAAGTCAATGAATTTACCTACTTTTGCAGGCCATTACAAACTTACCATTTGTATACATAACAAATAAAGATATAGCTATATGAAAAAAGAGTTGCATCCAGCAAATTATCGTTCCGTTGTATTCAAGGACATGTCCAACGGTGACACCTTTGTATCGCGTTCCTGCATCAATACCAGGGAAACGATCGAGCTTGACGGAGAAACCCTGCCTTTGGTAAAACTTGAAATTTCTTCCTCTTCCCACCCTTTCTATACAGGTAAGTCTAAATTGGTCGACACCGCCGGTCGTGTGGATAAGTTTATGAACCGTTACGGAAGCCGTTCAAAGAAATAAATACTGAACAGTCATAAAAAAAAGCCCTGGATTCGTCCGGGGCTTTTTTTATAGTTCAAGATACCATTTCAACCTTTCCAGATCGCTTGTTGTAAATTCGTTAAATTCGGACAATTCGGACAAATCCTTGATACCTTTTCTGGCTTTTCGTAAATCGATAATGGTTTTTGCCTGGTAAAAGTCCAGGTAAGGATGAATTCTGAGCCTTTCGAGCGAGGCCTTGTTGATATTAATTTTACGAATCAGAGAGGGATTGACCGTCAGTGATTTTTGCAAACCCGCCAGCACGTTAGGATTAAGGCCTTTGATTTCAGCCAATTGCGATACATTGTAATATCCACCCAACTGATTACCATAACGAACTATTCTTCCGGCAGTTGCAGGCCCCACTCCTTTCAGCAATTGCAATAAGGCTGTGTCAGCCGTGTTCAGTTCGAAGCCGGCTATCGGAATAACGGGCGTTGTCTCAGACTGCTCAAATGGCTCACATTCGGCTTGTTTGATTATTGGAGATGTCAACGTATCGGTTTTGTCAGACATCACATCAGCCCGTCCTTTCGGTTTTTTGGCTGAATCCATCTGGATATACGGTAATAATGATTCAAACACGGACTTGTCCAGTCCGTATATTTTGGAGAAGTCTTCCGGTTTCTTGAATTGGCCACCTTTGTTTCGGTACTTGATGATATTTCTGGCTACGTAGGGTTTGATGCCAAGAGAAATAAAGGTGGCAGAATCGGCCGTATTAGGATTGAAAGGGTGGTATACAACGGGGGGTGGCAACCGATTTTGATGGTTGTACGTGTAATTTTCAGCCTCTACTGTTGTAAAAGGTGTTTGTTGGATGAATGTAGAATCATTGAGACGACGTTGCAATCCAATTGCTTTGGTAAATGCCGGAATCCATTTTCCGCTTGTCCATAGGGCAAGTTGAGCCGCGATGGTCAAAACTGTTAGAATCAAACAGGCCGCCCGCTCTCTCCTGGTTAAATACAGGTACTCTTTAAACATATTTTATTAATATTTATAAAATGCAAATATAACTTATTCGGTTTAATTATTCTGTTTGTATCTAAAAATGTTGTACCTTTATCACCCAACCAAGAACAACCATCACCTATGAGCGGAAAATTCCTGCTGATTCTTTGTAAATATCACATACCATCCTTACTCTGCGGAGCCATGATATTTATCCTTTGTGTCATCAGAATTCCACAGCAAGAAGAAGCCATCACCTTTCCCAACTTCGACAAAGTGGTCCACTTCACGATGTACTTCACATTCAGCCTGCTGTATATTTCTGAAAACTTTTTTTCCAACCCGGCAAAAAAGAAAAAGCCTGTAAGACTATATCTGATGACCATTCTGCTGTCTATCCTCATTGGCGGCGTGATAGAAATCATTCAGTCCGACCTGACCACCTACCGGTCTGGCGACATCATTGACTGGTTCTTCGATATGGGCGGAGCGATGTTAGCGATTATCCTTGCCTCCATATTCCGTTATATATCGTTAAAGCGTAATCGGAAAGTGTTAGCCGGGACATAGCAAG
>Ga0153915_10001199_pt1 | contig 23942 bp, 23 predicted proteins | sample Opewatmetagenome_2_FD_107003 | JGI IMG/M metagenome (GOLD analysis project Ga0153915, IMG submission 107003) | Freshwater wetland microbial communities from Ohio, USA - Open water 3 Core 3 Depth 3 metaG | ecosystem: Environmental > Aquatic > Freshwater > Wetlands | place: USA: Ohio, Lake Erie...
CCGAGGACCGCGCCGACTTCGATCGCGACCGGAGCGGCCAGAAGTTCTGGGACCCGGCAGCCCCCTCCTGTTGCGGGTTCATCGCCCGCGTGGCGCGCGACCGCTTCGGGTGGACCGCGCCGGAGATGGACGAGACGGTGCGCTGGGCCGACGTCATCGACGCCGCCCGCTTCCCCTCGGCGGCGGTGGCGGTGCGCCTCGAGGAGCCGGCGCTGCGCATCATGACCCTGCTCGAGGCGACGAAGGATCCGACCGTCCCCGTCCGCCTCATCGAGGCGCTGCGCTCGAGGCCGCTCGGCGAGATCGTTCAGGAACGGTGGGTGAAGGAGCCGCTCGAGCCGATCCTGGAGGCCCACGTCCGGTCGATCGAGACCATCCGCGGCCTCGCGCGGGTGGAGGGCGGGGTGGTGACCATCGACCTCTCCGACACGGGGATCGAGGCGGCGAACAAGTTCATCGCCTACGACCTCTTTCCCGAGGCCCGGTACACCGTGGTCGTCTCCAGGGACCCCAAGCGGGCCAAGGTCTCGGTCGGGTCCAACCCATGGGCCCGCGAGCGGAGGACCCACGACATCGCGAAGATCTGCGAGAAGTACGGGGGCGGCGGCCACCCCGTCGTGGGGGCCGTGACCCTCGATCCCGGCCGGATCGAGGACGCCCGCCGCATCGCCAAGGAGATCGCCGGGACGCTCCGATCGCCATGACCCCGGGCCAGTACATCCTGGTCGTCGACGACGACGACGATTTCCGCGAGGCGCTGTCCGAGGTCCTGGGCGACGCCGGCTACCCGGTCCAGCAGGCGGAGAACGGCGAGGTGGCGCTCGCCAGGACCGCGGCGGAGGCGCCGGGAATCGTGCTCCTGGACCTCAAGATGCCGGTCCTCGACGGCTGGGGCGTCATGGAGCGGATGCGGAACGACCCGAAGAGCGCCGCCGTCCCCATCCTCATCCTGTCGGCGTACGGCTTCGAGTGGGAGGCGGAGTTGCTCGGCGCGCAGGGCTACATCCCCAAGAGCGTGGGGATGGACGAGATCCTGGAGCGCGTTCGCCGATCGGCGGGGGAGCCGCCGCTGCGTCACTGACGGGCGACGCCGGTGCTGCCTCCCGCCGCCCCGGCGGCGCCGAGGTGGGCCATCCCGCGGTAGAGGGTGCTTTCGACGAGGCACCCGAGGCGCGCGCCGAGATCGGCCGCGAAGCGCGAGGGGCAGGTCGCCACCGTCTCGCCGCCCACGGGGGACGGGGCGGCCGCGATCTCGCCGCCGGCGAGCGACAGGGCGTAGGGCACGTTGCGGGAGACCCGGGCAGCCGGTGGCAGCTCGGCGTCGAGGCCGAGGGCCGCGTCGAGCCGCAGGAGCGTCCCCATCCACCCGGTGGGGCCGAGGTGGGCCGCGGCCAGGAGGAGCTTGCCGCCCCCGGCGCTGGCGAGGGCGCCGAGCGCCGCGTAGGACTCGCCCTGCGGGGGCGCGAAGGCGAGCGCCTTCTTCTCGAGCGCCTGCCCGTTCTCGGCGTAGGTGCCGACCGCGAAGGCCCAGAGGTAGGTCACCGCCACGCGTCCGTCCGGCAGCTGGGCGAGCCCGACGGTACGGTCCGGCGCCTCGAGCGCGAGGGAGCGGAAGCGGCCGGCGGCGTCGAAGAGGACCGGGCGCCTGCCGCCCGTGACCCACACCGTGCCGTCGCGCGCCTGCAAGATGTCGCGCGGCGGGACGTCGGAGCTGAAGAGCGCCTGCCCCCCGCCGTCCACGGCGTCGAAGGCGCCGAGCTTGGCGCCGGACCTCGCGTAGATCATCACCGGCGGCGCCCCCGGCGCGGGCTTCTGCGCGACCAGCATCGCCCCGTCGGAGCGGTCCGCGATGGCGACGGGCGGGCCGCCCAGCCCTTCGAGCAGGATGGGCGCGCCCACCAGGCTCCCGTCCGAGGCGATCGCCTGGACCGCTGGGATGTCGCTGCGGGTGAGCCAGGTGTTCCCGATCACCGTCACCGCCGCCGTCCCCGTGGCGGTGCCCGCGGCGCTCGCGTAGCTCGCCGTGACGGTGAAGACGGTGTCTCCGAAGGACGGGTCCACGTCCCTCGCGGCCAGGACGAAGGTCGCGTCGCCCCCGCCCGCGGCGGCGAGCTGCCCGCGCTGGGGGGTCGCCGACCAGGCCGGGCCGCTGGCGCCGGGGCCGGCGGTACAGCGCACCGTCGCCGTCTCGCCGACCTTGACCCAGGCCGGGGCGACGCCGCACGTGACGAGCGGCAGGGCGCCTGCGTCGGCGGCATTCGGGGCCCCTCCGCCGGATCGGCAGGCCAGGACGAGGAGGACGGCGGGAAGGAGCCGGCGCATCGAGACCATCCTAGACGACCGGGCGCGAATCGTGAACCTTTCGAGGGGGAGGGGCCCGGCCTCCCGTTCCTGCGACGCCCGCGAGCCGCCGCGGGGGGCCGCGAAGCGCGGTAGACCGCGGACGATGTCCCTCGGCCGCCCGCTCCTGCGAGCCCGAGGACCCACTCACCGGCGCTTGCGGTCGGCCAGGGTCGCGGGGCGCACGGCGTCGTCGCCGAAGCGCTCGGCGAGGTCATCGAGAGCGGCGTTGAGCCGGTCCCGCTTCGCCTCTCCGCGCCCGGGCGCAGGCTCGAAGAGGCCGAGCTGTTCCCTCGGCTCGTCCTCGCCGAAGCCCGACACCGAGACGCCGGTGAGCCGCACGGGGCGCGACAGGTCGGCCCGCCGAAGATCCGCCCGGACCGCGCCGAAGATGGCCGCCCCGTCATCCGTGGCGGCGGGCAGCGTGCAGCGGCGGGTGACGAGCGTGAAGTCCGCGTACTTGAGCTTCAGCGTCACGGTCCGCCCCCGCCACCCCGCCTCCCGCAGCCGCCGGGCCACCTTCCCGCTCTGCGCGAGGAGGTGGGGGAGGAGCGCCGCTTCCCCTTGGAGGTCCTCCTCGAACGTGTCCTCGGCCCCGACGCTCTTCGCCTCCTCGTCCGGTACGACCGGCCGGGGGTCGTCGCCGAGGGCGAGCGCCTTCATGTGCCGGCCATGTGAGCCGAAGCGGACGGCCAGGACCGCCTCCGGGAATCGGGCGAGGTCGCCGATGGTGGCGACGCCGAGCCCGCGCAGGGCCGCCTCGGTGACCTTCCCCACGCCCCAGAGCCGGGCGATGGGAAGCGGCGCGAGGAAGGCGGCGACGCCGCCCTCCGGGACCTCGACGAGCCCGTCGGGCTTGCCGAGGTCGCTCGCGATCTTCGCGGCCATCTTGCACTCGGCGATCCCGGCCGAGACGGTGAGGCCCGTCCCGGCGCGGACCTCGCGCTTGATGGCGAGGGCGATGTCGCGCCCGCCACCGTGGAGGGAGCGGCTCCGGGTGACGTCGAGGAAGGCCTCGTCGAGCGACAGCGGCTCCACGAGGGGGGTGTAGCTCCGGTAGATTCCGAAGACGCGCTCCGAGAGCTCGCCGTACCGCTCGAACCGCGGGGGGAGGAAGACGCCGTCCGGGCAGCGGCGGCGCGCCTCCGCGGTGGGCATGGCCGAGCGCACGCCGAAGCGGCGCGCCTCGTAGCTCGCGGCGCAGACCACTCCGCGCCGCGCCGGCCCTCCGACGATGACCGGCCTGCCGCGCAGCGACGGGTCGTCGAGCTGCTCCACGGAGGCGTAGAAGGCGTCGAGGTCGAGGTGGAGGACGGTCGGGGCCACGGCTTCTCCCCTCCTTACCGGAGAGTCGGCGGCTCGAAAAGCCCGCCGATATGCCACCTTGGGATTAGTTCTTGACCCAGGTCAAGAGATCCTCTAAAAGCCCATTTGCCGTGCAGTCGGTCTCCGGCCAGGAATCGGTTCACGCGCCCGCCAAGGGCATCGCGGTGCGCCTGTGGTCGGCCGCGCGGAGCGAGTTCTCGCTTCGCGGCTACCACGGGGCCCGCGTCCAGGGCATCGCCCGGCGAGCCGGCTGCAACGTCGCGCTCCTCTACCGCCACTGGTCCTCCAAGAAGGCCCTCTACCTCGAGGTGCTGAAGTCGGTCTGGAGCGGCAAGAGCGAGGCGGTCGCCGCGCTGCTCGCCCAGGGGGCGGGTGCTCCGGGGGCGGTGGACGCCTACCTGGACGCCTTCCTGTCCGACGCGGAGGGCGCGCAGATCCTGGTGCGCGAGGCCCTGGATGGCGGGCCGTTCCTCGCCCAGCTCGTCGAGACCGATGCCGGGCTGGTGGAGCCGGTCCGGCAGGCGGTCAGCGCGCTGGCGGGCGACAACGGCGGGACGCTGCGGCCCGGGCTCGATCCCCTCATGGCCGCGCTCACCATCGGAGGGCTCGCTGCCCTCGCGGCCTCGGCCCAGGAGGCGGCCCGGCCCTTCTTCGCCGAGCCGGTCTCGACCGAGGCCTGGCGGCGCCACCTCTCCGACGTCCTCGTGCGCGGCCTCCTCGGGCCGGACTCCGCCGCCCGGACCTGAGCCGCCCCGCGGCTGGCGCGCCGGCCGCCGCGGCGCTACGCTCGCCCCTCATGCAGGCGGACGTCGTCGTCATCGGCGCCGGGGTTCAGGGGTGCGCCGTCGCCCTCCGGCTCGCCCAGGCGGGCCAGGGCGTCGTGGTGCTCGAGCGGAGCATCCCCGGCGCCGAGGCGTCGAGCGCCGCCGGCGGGATCCTCTCGCCGGGCGTCGAGGCGCTCGAGCCCGGGCCGTTCTACGGGCTGTGCGCCGCCTCGCTCGCGCGCTGGGGGCCCTTCGCCGAGGAGGTGCAGCGCCTCTCCGGTCTGTGGGTCGGACACCGCGGCGGCGGCACGCTGGAGGCGGCGCTCGACGACGACGTGGCGCGCGTCCTCGCAGGCCGGGCCGAGAAGCTCGTAAAGGGCGGCATCGCGGTCGAGGTCCTCGACGGCGACGCCGCGCGCCGTCTCGAGCCGGCCCTCTCCGGGAAGATCCGCGGCGCCCTCTTCTTCCCCGGCGAGGCCTCGGTGGACCCGCGGCTGCTCGGCCGCGCCCTGTACATCGCCGCCTCCCGCGCCGGCGCCCGCTTCCTCACCGGGCAGGTGCGGCGCATCGCCGTCTCGGGCGGGCGGGCCGCGGGCGTCGACCACGAGTCGGGCCACATCGCCGCGGGCGCGGTGGTGCTCGCCGCCGGGAGCTGGAGCCTTCAGGTGGAGGGGCACGGCCTTCCTCCTGGCGCCGTCCGACCGGTGCGCGGCCAGATGGCGGTGCTGGACACGCGACCTCCAGCCCTGTCCCGCGTGGTCTTCTCCGAGAAGGGGTACGTCGTCCCGCGCGCCGACGGGAAGATCCTGTGCGGCTCCACCATGGAGGAGGTGGGCTTCGAGAAGGCGGTGACCGCGGGCGGCCTCCAGCACGTCCTCGGGCTCGCCTGCGAGATCGCCCCGCGCCTCGCCGCGGCGCCATTCGTCGAATGCTGGTCCAACTTCCGCCCGGCGACCCCCGACGGGAACCCCATCCTGGGCGCGGGGACGCTGCCCGGGCTCTTCTACGCCACCGGACACTACCGGAACGGCATCCTGCTCACGCCGATCAGCGCCGACGCCGTCGCGGCCGCCGTGCTGGGCAAGCCCCCGCCCGTGGACCTCGCCCCGTTCTCGCCGGCGCGGCTCGGGGCGGGGCGAGGGGCTCCTACAGCTTGACCCGCACCTCGTAGCGCCGGTTCCTCGCCTTCTTGGCGGGCGTGTCGTCCGGCTTCACGAGCGGCCGCTCCGCTCCCATCCCCACCGACTCGATGTCCGACTCGGGGACGCCCTTCGCCACGAGCTGCCTCACCATGACCGCGGCCCGCTTGGCGGACAGCGCCTTGTTCTGCTCGGCGGACCCGGTCGTGTCGGTGTGGCCCGACACGACGAACTTGAAGTTCTGGACGCCGGACGCGTTCAGCTTCTTCTTTGCGTCGATGAGGGCCTTCGCGAGCCGATGCGCCTTCGTGTCGCACCCCTTCTCCAGCTCGTCGGTGCCGCTCTTGAACGAGCACTGGTTCTTGCGGGACTCGTCGAGGAGACGCTTGTTGATCTCCTTCTCGAGCTTCCCCGTGCCGGCCTTCCCGGCGGTCTTCTTGGCGAGGTCCCAGGGCGTCTCCGCGCGCGTTGCGAGCGGGGCGAAGGCGACGAGGGCGGCGAGGACGAGCAGTCGCATGGGGTGTGACCTCCGGTGGAGACGCGCCATCTTCGATCCTCGCCTCGAGCCGGGCAAGGCGAAACGGGTGCGGCAGGGCGCCATGGCGCGGCCGGGGATCCGCCGGCCCCAGGCCCTCCGAGCGAGACCCCGGCGGCCCTTCCCGGTGCGTTCGACGAGGTGCGTTAGGACTTGCGATCGCGCGCCCGATTTCGTAAATGAAGTCGCCCGCCGTCATGATTCCGGTCCTCGCCTCCATCCTCGTCATGGTGCAGTCCCTGTCGGCGCCCCCCGCGCTCCCGCGGGCGGCCCTGGCCGTGGAGGCGCACGTCGGGTCGGGTCTGGGTCCCGCGGTCCAGGCGCAGAGCGCGGAGCGGCCGCTGCGCCTCACCACGACCCTCTCCGACTGCGATCCCGCCATGGTGGGCATCGAGCCGGGCGCGACGCGCCTCGCCGCCAGCCAGGACCTCATCGTCTGCCGCGCCGCCCAGCTCAAGTCGGAGCCCGTGGGCCGGGCCATCCTCTGGGTCGGAGCGGCCGGGATCCAGGTGACCGTCGGAGCGAGCCGCCTGTACGTCACGGTGCGCGTCCCGGGATTCGAGTAGGTTTCCCCTCCCCCCGTGCGTTGTCGGACGCGCCGCGGCTGTGGCAAGCTTCGGGCTTCGATGTTTCGGCGCCTCCTGCTCGCACCCGCCCTCGTCGCGATCGCCTGCTCGGTCCAGCCGGGTGCGCCGCCGTCCGCTTCCCACCCCGCACAGGCGAACCACCCTCCCGCGAGGCCGGCGGCAGCGGATGCCCCTCCGTCCAGCCCCGTCCCCTCCGCCCCGGCGTGCCCCACCGACCCCGCTGCCGGTCCGGACCGCCTCGCGGCGCGGGCCGGCGAGGTCCTCGCCTCGGGCGACGCGCCCATCGCCCTGGCCTGCGCCGAGGAGGCTCTCGCGCAGGCTCCGCGCCACCTTCCCGCGCTCCGCCGCCGGGCCGCCGCGCTCGCCGCCGCCGGGCGCATCGAGGAGGCCCGTGAGGCCTGGGCGCGCGCCGTGGCCGTGAATCCCGACGACCCCGAGACGCTCCTCGGCGCGGCCGATCTCCACGTCGCCCGCCTCGGAGGGGACCGCGCGGCCCTGCAGGCCGGCCGCGCCCAGGCGCTGCGCGGCGCGAGGATCGCCACGCGGCCGCCGCGGCGCGACCCGGGGCTCGCCGCCCGCCTGCTGGTCGTCGCCGCCATGGCCGAGAACGACCTCGGGGACAGCCTCACCGCGCTCCGCCACGTAGAGGCCGCGCTGCGGCTGAGCCCCGGCGACGCCGACGCCGTCTACGAGCGCGGCGTCGCGCTCTACGAGCTGTGCCGCTTCCCCGAGTCCCGCCGCGCCTTCGAGACCGTGCTCCGCAAGATGCCGGACGACGCCTGGGCGCTCCACTACCTCGGGCTGCTCGCGGAACGGGCCGGCGAGGAGGGGCGCGCTGAGCGCCTGCTCGCCCGCGCCAGCCGGCTCGCCCCCGCCGATCTCCGCGGGCCGGTCGACGTGGACGCGGGTGACTTCGAGGAGGAGGTGCGCCGCGCCGTGCGCACGCTCCCGGAGGCGGAGCGCCGCTCGCTGTCCGGCGTGCCGGTGGAAGTGCAGGACCTCCCCGATCTCGCCGACCTGACCGCGGTGGACCCCCCGCTCTCGCCCTCGATCCTGGGGCTCTTCCGCGGCCCGCCCGAGGGCGAGGAGTGCGGCCCCGACGAGCCTTCCGAATGCCGGGCCATCGTCGTCTACCGCAAGAACCTGGTGCGCTTCGCCCGCGACCGGCACGAGCTCGCCGAGCAGGTACGGGTGACGCTGCTGCACGAGCTCGGGCACCTGCACGGCGAGAGCGACGAGGCCCTGCGCCAGCGGGGCCTCGAGTAGCGCGGAGCGAGCGGCGCGGATCATTGCCGCCCGCCCCTCCGCGTGGTAGTTGCCTCTTCACCATGTGGGACACGAATCCTTGGGCCCCCTGGGGCCTCACCTTCGGGACGCGCGACGGCGCGCCCATCGTGACCGAGACGGGGCTCTGGTACCTCCTCGCGCGCCACCCGGAGACGGTCGAGCGGGTGAGCGACGACGAGCTCTGGCTCCATCTCGAGCGCCCCTACCACGCGGTGCGGGTGCCCGACCGGGCCTTCTACCGGCTCACGCCGGCGCCGTACCGCAAGCGCGCGGCCTGATCAGGGCTCGGCGACGGCGCGGAAGAGTTCTTCGTAGCGCGCGGCGCTCGCGTCCCAGGAGAAGTCCATCGCCATGCCGCGCTCGACGATGCCGCGCCAGGCGCGCGCGTCGCGGCGCACTTCCACGGCGCGGCGCAGGGCGGTGAGCAGCGCCCGCGGGTCGTAGTCGCGGAACTTGAAGCCGGTGCCGCGTCGCAGCCCGTCGAAGTCCTCCACCGTGTCCTCGAGCCCGCCGACCGCGCGCACCACCGGCACCGTGCCGTAGCGCAGCGAGTACATCTGATTCAGGCCGCAGGGCTCGTACCGGCTCGGCATGAGGAAGACGTCGGCACCCGCCTCGATGCGGTGGGCGAGCCCCTCGTCGAAGCCGATGCGAACCCCCACGCGGTCCGGCCGCTCCTGCGCCGCGCGCCGGAAGTGCCCCTCGTACTCCGCCTGGCCGCTCCCCAGCACCGCGAGCTGAAGGTCCATGCCCAGGATGCCGCCCAGCGCGGCGACGACGAGGTCGATGCCCTTCTGCTCGACGAGGCGGCCGACCATCCCCACGAGCGGCACCTCGGCGCGGACCGGAAGGCCGAGCTCCCGCTGCAGCGCCGCCTTGCAGGCCGCCTTTCCCTCGAGGTTGCGGGGGCCGTAGCGGGCCGGGAGGTGGGGGTCGCGCGCCGGGTCCCACTGGGCGACGTCGATGCCGTTCAGGATGCCGTGGAGGTCGCGCCGCCGGTGGCGCAGCAGCGGGTCGAGGCCGTAGCCGTGCTCGGCCGTCAGGATCTCCTTCGCGTACGTGGGCGAGACCGTGGTCAGGGCGTCGGCGAAGGTCAGCCCGGCCTTCATGAAGTTGAGCTGGTCGTGGAACTCCATCGCCTCCCAGCTGAACACCTCCCAGGGCAGGCCGATCTCCACCAGCATCTCCTTCGCGAAGACGCCCTGGTAGGCGAGGTTGTGGATGGTGAAGACGCTCCGCGCCTCGGTGAGGCGCGGATCGTCCGCGTACTCCCGGCGGAGCATCCAGGCGGCGAGGGCCGTCTGCCAGTCGTTCAGGTGGACGATGCGCGGGGAGAGGGCCAGGGCGCTCGGGAGCGCCAGCGCGGCGCGGGCCAGGAAGGCGAAGCGCTGCGCGTTGTCGCCGTAGTCGGCCCCGGCCTCGCCGTAGAGGCCGCGGCGGTGGCCGAAGTAGCGGTCGTGCTCGAGGAAGTGGATGGCCGGTTTCCCCGGCGCCAGCCACAGGCCGGCCCCCTCGCCGCGGACCTCCACCGAGGCGCCGAGCCGCCGGAGGCCGCGCGCCTCGGGGTCGATCGATCCGTAGAGCGGCGTCACCACCGTCACCGCGTGGCCGCGCGCGGCGAGCGCCCGGGGGAGCGCCTCGGCCACGTCGCCGAGGCCTCCCGTCTTGGAGTACGGGGCGACCTCGGAGGCGACGAACAGGATCTCCATCCGTCCCCCTGGCTCCCCGGGCGGCGCTACACCGCCACCTTGCGGAGGAACTCCGCCGCCTCCTCGGGGGGGACCGGGTTGATGTGGAAGCCGGAGCCCCACTCGAAACCGGCCACCTGCGTGAGCGCGGGCATGACCTCGACGTGCCAGTGGTAGGAGGCGCTCGGCGGTTCCCGGAGCGGGTTGGTGTGGACCATGAAGTTGTAGGCCGGCCGGCCGAGGGCGCTCCCGATGCGGCGCACCGTGGTGCGCAGCGCCTGGGCGCACAGGCCGAGCCGCTCCTTGGGCTCGGCCTCGAAGTTCGACTCGTGCCGCTTGGGCAGGATCCAGGTCTCGAAGGGGCTGCGCGGCGCCCAGGGGGCGAAGACCACGAACTCGTCGTTCTCGTAGATGAGTCGCGAGCGATCCTTGCGCTCCTGCCCGACGATGTCGCAGAAGATGCAGCGCTCGCGATGGTCGTAGTGCTTGCGCGCCCCTTCGATCTCCTCCGCCACCTGGCGCGGCGTCACCGGCAGCGCGATGAGCTGGCTGTGGGAGTGATCGAGCGTGGCGCCGGCCGCCGAGCCGTGGTTCTTGAAGAGGAGGATGTAGCGGAAGCGCAGGTCGTTGCGGAGGTCCACGACCCGCGCCTTGAACGCGAACAGCACCTCCGTGACCTCCTGGTCGCCGAGATCGCCGAGGCCCTTCGTGTGCTCGGGGGTCTCGATGACCACCTCGTGGGCCCCGACGCCGTTCATGCGGTCGTAGATGCCCTCCGCTTGCCGGTCGAGGTCCCCCTCGATCATCAGCGCCGGGTAGCGGTTGGGGATCACCCGGACCTTCCAGCCGGGGGTGTTCGCCGGCGCTGCCGGGGAACGGCCGGAGTAGTAGACCTCGCGGGGCGTCTTGTCCTCGTTCCCCGGACAGAAGGGGCACAGGCCCCCCTCCGGCTCGTCGATCCTGCGCTGGAACTGGCTGGGGCGGCGCGCCCGCTCCGTGGCGATGATCACCCAGCGTCCGACGATCGGGTCTCTGCGCAACTCGGGCATGCTCTCGACTACCCCGCCGCGCGCTCGAGTTCAATCCCAGGCTGCGAGGACGAGCGCAGCGTGAGCCCGACCAGCCCCGCCACCGCCATCAGGGCCGCGCCGCCGAGGTAGGGATAGGCCGGCGAGACGTCGAAGGTGTAGGTGCCGCTGAGCGGTCCGACGATGCGCCCGACCGCCGCCGAGGACTGCCCGATCCCCAGCGTCCCGCCCTGGTCCTCCGCGCGGCTCGCCCGGGAGAGGAGCGCCGTCATCGCCGGGGTGGCGAGCCCGCTCCCGACCGCGAGCGGCGCCGTGGCGAGCAGGAGTCCCGCCGCGCCGCTGGCGAAGGGAAGCGCGGCCAGCGCCAGCCCCTCCAGCGCGAGGCCCACGACGAGCATCGGCTTCTCCCCGAATCGCCGCGTCAGCGGACCGACCAGGCCGCCCTGCACCACCACGACCAGGACGCCGATGTAGGCGAAGACCCAGGAGACGTGCCGGTCGGAGAGGCCGTAGCGCCCCTTCGCCAGGAAGGCGTAGGTGGCCTCCATGGCGCTGAAGGCCGCGACGGAGAGGAAGTAGACGAGGAGCAGCCGGCGCACGCCGGGCCTTCCCATCTCCTCGACCAGGGCGGCGAGCCGCCCGCGGCGCCGCTCCGGAACGATGCGGTGCTCCGGCTCGGCGAGGATGAAGAAGGCGGCGACGCCGTTCGCCGCCGCCAGCGCGGCGGCGGCGAACCCGGGCGTGGACAGCGCGTGCTGGGTGAGGATGCCGCCGATGGCGGGCCCGAGAACGAAGCCGAGGCCGAAGGCGGCGCCGATCATCCCCATGCCCTTGGCGCGCCCCTCGGGCGGCGTCACGTCGGCCACGTAGGCCTGGGCGATGGCGATGTTGGCGGTGGCGGCGCCGGCGAACAGCCGCGAGACGAGCAGCACCGCGAAGCTCCACGCCATGCCGTAGAGCGCGAAGGCCACCGCCGTCATGGCGATGGAGACGAGGAGGACCGGGCGGCGGCCGACGCGATCCGAGAGCCTGCCCCAGATCGGGGCGAAGACGAACTGCATGAGCGAGTAGCCGGTCGAGAGCCAGCCGGTCGCCGCCTCGGAGGCCCCGAGCTTCTCCGCGTAGAGCGGCATGACGGGGATGACCATGCCGAACCCGAGCAGGTCGATGAAGACGATGACGAAGAGGACGGCGAGGGACGAGCGCGCGCGCACGGCACCGCAGGATAACCCGTTCCGGAGCTCCTCGCCCGGAATCGTTCCGCCAGGGCCGGTCCTCGCAGGGCCGGTCCGCGCCCGCGGAGACCGCCGGCGCGCGCTACGGCGCCACGCGGTTCCGCCCGGCGCGCTTCGCCTCGAAGAGGCGTGCGTCGGCGGCGCCGAGGAGGTCCTCCGGCTTCTGCGCCTCCGGGCTCATCTCGGCGACGCCGACCGACGCCGTCACCGGGAGCACCAGGCCTTCGAAGGTGAACGGACCCTCCTCGATGCGGCGGCGGACCTTCTCGGCGACGATGCGCGCCCCGTCGAGGGGGGTCTCGGGGAGGACCACGGCGAACTCGTCGCCGCCGAAGCGGGCGAGGCAGTCCTCCCGGCGCAGGGCGGGGGCGACGATGCGGACGAGGTTGCGGAGCACCTCGTCGCCGGCCAGGTGTCCCAGCGCGTCGTTGACCGCCTTGAAGCGATCCAGGTCGACGATGAGGAGCGACAGCGGCCTCGAGTGGCGGCGGTGGCGGCCCACCTCCCGGTCGAGCACGTCGAGGAGGTGGCGCTTGTTGGCCGCGCCGGTGAGGCCGTCGCGGAGCGCCAGGGCCCGCAGCTCCTCGTGGTAGCGCGCCTCCATCTCGCCGCCGACGAGGTACTTGAGCACGGTGGAGCCCACGCGGAGGAGGTCGCCGCTGCCGAGGGCCTGCTCCCGCACGGGCTCGTCGTTCACCCAGGTACCGTTGGTGGAACCGAGGTCGATCACGCGGTGCCCGCCACCCGCGACGCGGATGCGCGCGTGCCGCCGTGAGGCAGCGTCGTCCTCCAGCACCACCTCGTTGTCCGGGTCGCGCCCGATCCGGATCTCGGCGTCGCCCAGCGGGAAGCGCTGCCCCAGCCGGGACGGGTCTGGACCGTGGATCACGACGAGGCACGCCTCGGAGGGGCCCTTCGGCCGCTCGAAGTTGGTGACCCGTGTGTCCTCGAGGCTCATGCCGGCACCGGAACCTACACCCTCCAGTGAATGCGCTCGAAGTCCGCCGACGGAACGTCGACGGTGAGATAGCCGTAGCGGGGCAACCGCTCCACCTCGACCTCGTCCCGCATCACCTGGACGGCGATGGCCACCTCGTGGCCGGGCTCGAGGCCGAGCGGCGCGAACGGAATCGCCGTCTCCAAGACGTGAAGGAAGGCGGCCCTCCCCAGCGCGGCGCCGTCCCTCCGGCCGGAGCGCGCCGCGCCGTCCTGCTCGATGTCGAAGTCGACCCTGATCAGGCGGTCGGAGGCGAGCAGCATGACACGCAGCTGGCTCGCCTCCTCCGCGGACCGCCCGGAGGACTCGGCGGGGTCGAGGCGGAGGTAGAGGTTCTCGTGGTCGAAGCCGTAGTAGAGGACGTTGAAAGCCTGGGAGCCACCGAACATCGAGCCGCGGTGCTGGCCCGGGCGGTACAGGCCGGCCCCTTGCCACTCGAAGTAGGTCGGGTCGCGGCCGTCCATCACCGGGTGGATGAGCTGGGTGGGCTCGCGCAGCGGCTTGTTCTCGAGGCCGCTCGCCGCCCCCGCCTTCTTGATGGGCGCGAGCGCCTCGAACGGCGGCACCGCCTGGATGAGCTCGCAGGCCTTCACGATGTGGCCGCGGAAGAGGCTGTCGAACTCGGCGGCGAGCTCGGTGGAGAAGTCCTCGCCGTACCACCAGTACCAGTCGGAGCCCTCGGCCGCGTAGAGGTGCTGCCGCGCTCGCTCCAGTGCGGCGGGGGGGACCTCGCCGTTGCGCTCCTTCGCCGCCAGAGCGTCTCGCGCCTTCGCGAGCGCCGTCCAGGCGAGGCGGTCCTCGCGGTGGCCGATCCAGATGCGGTAGGAAGCCTCGATCCAGGAGCCGGAGTGGATCCGGGCGAGCGTGGGCACCGGGGCGTTCGCGACCGCCTCGGCCATGGTCACGGTCTCGACGGCGGGCTCGCCGGCGAGCGCGCGGTACAGCCCGTCCAGGAACTCCCGGCCGGAGTTCGGGTAATGCTCCCAGGCGTTCTCGCCGTCGAGGAACACGCCCGCCGTGGCCGGCCCTTCTTGCCGCTCCCGCTGCCAGGCTTCGCCCACCGACGCGAGCCGGAGCGCGAAATCAGCCACGGCCTCCGGCGCGGGGGTCTTCGCGTAGGTGAAACCGATGAGGTCGGAGAGGCTGCGGTCGCGGAACAGCATGGAGATCTCGCCGCCGCCGCCGGCGTGAACCTTCCACGGGCGGTAGAGCACGCGCGTTCGCCCGGTGTCCGGCGGGAGCGAGCGCAGCAGCACCCCTTCGTCGGAGGCGGCCCAGCCCACGCCCTCGGCGGCCAGGATCTCCAGGGCCTCGGGCGAGACGGAGCCCTCAGCCGGCCACATGCCGGCGGGCGGGCGGCCGAAGCGGCGGGCGTGGCTCGCCGTCGCCTCGCGGACGTGCCAGCGGGCGTCGTCGGGCCGGGAGAAGCGCGGCGGCAGGGGGATGCCGGGAAGCGCCCGCGCGGCGGCGTCGCTGTCGCAGACGAGCGGCAGGATGGGGTGGTGGTAAGGCGTGGTGGAGAGCTCGACCTGCCCGCGGTCGGCGAGCCGCCTCCAGCGGGGGACGATGCCCTCGAGGATCCGCTTCTGCGCGGCGAGCAGGTAGGCGGCGTCGTCGCGGGTGTAGTCCCTCCCCTTGCGCGCCAGCTCCCGGACGCCCTCGTCCTCCTCGCGCGCCGCGAAGCCCATCCAGGCGAGGTTGAAGAGGACCTGGAGGTCTCCCATCTCGTCGTCGCCGAAGCGCTCCGCCATGCGGGCGAGGTCGATATGCCGGATGTCGCGGCCGCGCTTCTGGAGAAGCTCCCAGTAGCGGGCCACCGGCTTCACCTCCCGCTCCCAGCTCACCATGAAGAAAGAGGCGAGGACGCCCGCGCGCTCGTCGAGGGTGAGGTCCTGGGGCGGCCGCGCGGTGAGGTCGAGGAACCGATCCCGGGCGGTGCCGCGGACGTAGTCGTCGAGCTGCTCGAGCAGCACCGGGGTGAAGTTCACGGTGCAGCGGACCCGCTCGTGCCGCTCCAGCATCGCGGCCATGTCGTTGTAGGCTCGCGTGGCGTGCAGCCGGACCCAGGGCAGCAGGTACTCGCCCGATTCCGGCTCCCGGTAGAGGGGCTGGTGCATGTGCCACAGGAGGGCGAGGCGGACCTTGCGCATGGGCGGGCGCGAATCCTATTTCGGAGCGACCCCGGGGGCCAGCGCCACGAGGCGAGCCTACCGGCCCCGGAGACGGCGCCGCTGCGAGACGGTGGGCTCCCCCTTGCCAGCGAGCCGGGAGGGCGACGGCGCGCCCGACTCGGTGGCGCGCGGCCCGCCCTCGTTGCGGATCTTCCATTCCTCCCAGAGGTTCAGGACGAGCGAGACGTCGGGGAGCGGCACGTCCTTCTTGAGGTGCGGGAACTCCTCGACGAAGGCCTCGTAGAACCTCGTGTACCGCACCGGCGTGAAGTAGCGCAGCAGCGTCTCGCGTCCGTGCGCGTCGACGTCCAGGAACTCGATGCCCATGCCGCTCGGGTGCTCGCGGTCGTCGAGCCCGACGGCGTGCGCGACGCGGGAGCGGATGGCGAGCTTCTCGCCGGGCAGCGCCAGCTCGACGAACAGCTCGAGTCCCGTGCGGAGCAGGAACGAGCTCGTGACGAAGATGCCCCCCAGCCCGAGGTTCATCGAGCGGGTGAAGGCCTCGAAGTTGAGCCCGGCCTTCCCGGGAATGAAGAGCCGGCAAGGCAGCTCGATGTCGATGCGCTCGTAGCGCCGGTTCGGGTCGGTCACGGAGATCCTCCTCTACCTCGAGAAGAGCTTGCCCAGCCCCTTCGACTTGAGCTCGCCCACCTCGCGGGCGAGCCGGCCGAGCCGCTCGGTCTTGTCGGCCACCTCGCGCTGCAGCCGGGCGAGGCGCGCGTCCCGATCGGCCACCTGTGCCGCGAGCCCGTCCCGCTCCTCCTGCAGCTTGCGGAGGGCGGCCGTCACCTCAGTCGCCTGCGGGCCGCCCGCCGCCGCGGCCTCCACCGCGGAGGCGGTGAGCTCGGCGTCGGCCTGCCGGCGCAGGGCCTCGGAGAGCCGCGTCTCGAGCTCCTTCGCGCGCGCCTCCAGGACCGCCTCGCCGCCGCCCCCGCCGCCGGCGCGGAGCCGTTCCTCCTGCTCCGCGAGGCGCGGCGCCAGTGCGGTCGCCTCGGCGACCCGGGCATCGGCCGACTTGCGGATCTCCTCGAGCTCGGCGCCGCGGGCCAAGAGCTCCTCGCGCAGGCGAGCCACCTCGGCCGCCGAGCCCGCCTCGCCGGGCCCGCCAGCGGCCGAGAGCCGCTGCTCGATCTCGTCCTTCTCCCAGCTCACCGCCTGCAGCTCGGCCTCGAGGGCCGCCGCTTGGGCCTCGGCCGCCTCCGCGGCGCTCTTCGCCGCCACCGCCTCGGTCTCGGCCCGGGCCCGCTCGCGGGCCCGCTCCTCCACCTGGCGCTGCAGCTCTTCCGCGCGCTCCCGGGCGCGCGCCAGCTCGGCCTCGAGCTCGGAGCGGGCCAGGGCCGCGCCGGCCGCCGCCTCCTGGCCCCGCTTCTCGGCCTCGGCGGCGAGGGCACGGGCGCCCTCCGAGGCCGACTCCGTCTCGCGGAGCCTCTCCTGCGCCGCGTCGAGCGCGGCCTGCAGCCCGGACGTGGCCACACGCGCCTGGTCCATCTCGGCGGCGATGCGGGCGACCTCCTTGCGCGCCTCGTCGCGGTCGGACGCGGCGCCGGCGGCCGCCCGCTCCGCCTCGGCCACGCGGGCGAGCAGCTCGGCGGCGCTCGCCTCCGCCTCCTCGCGAAGCTTCCCCGCCATCTCCGCCTCGCGCGCGTCCAGGTCCGCCCGCGACTGGGCCAGCGCCGCCTCGAGGGCCTCGGCCCGCCCGGCGATCTCCGCCCGCTCGGCCTCGTCGGCTCCGCGGGCTTCCTCCTGCGCCTGCTCCAGCGCGGAGGCCCGCGCCTCGGCGCTCTCGGCGCGCGAGAGGGCGGCCTCGACTCCGGTGCGCGCCGCCTGGGCCTCGGCGCGGGCGGCCTGCGCCGAGGCCTCGGCCTCGAGCTTGCGCGCGCGCTCGACCTCGAGCTCGGCCCGGGCGCGATCGCGCTCCTCGACCGCACGCTGCCCTTCCTCGAGGGCCGCGCGGGCCTCCTCCGCGTCGCGGGTACCGGCCTGCGCCCGGTCCAGCGCCGTCTGGAGGGCGTCGGCGCGCTGCCGGGCTGCCTCCTCCTCGACCTCGAGGCTGGCGAGCCTTCCCTCCTTCTCGGCGAGGAGCGCGTCCCGCTCGGCGACCCGGGCGAGCGCCTCGGCGATCTCGACGTCCCGGGCGACGAGCGCGTTCTCCCGCTCGGCCACGGTCCGGCGCAGCGCCACCACGTCGGCCTCGAGGGCCTCGGAGCCGGCGGCGGAGGCGCGGCAGGCCTCGTGCGCCCGCGCCGCCTCGGCGTTCGCGAGCGCGGCGTCGGCGAGCGGGCGCGGCGGCAGGGCCACGAGCGTGAGTCCCGAGAGGCCGCTCGGCGCCTCGCCACAGACGGCGAGGTAGAAGGCGGCTTCGGCCGGCCCGGCCAGCGCGCCGTCCACGGTGATCTCGGGCTCGCCGCCCTCGCCGCCCGGCGCGAGCACGTACCCCACCATGGCCGACTGCGTGGCCACCTCGACCACCTCGAACTCGGCGGCGAGCGCCCCGACGAAGCTCTCGTATCCCGGGACGTCGTCCGGCCCCGGGGGCGGCCTTCCGGCGAGGGCGAGGAGCCCCGCCGCGCCAGGCGCGGGCAGGGCGGCGACGAGCAGGCCGCCGGGGGAGAGGAGCGCCTTCAGGGCGGCGACCCGCTCCGGGCTCACGGCGAGCGAGGCTCCGTCGGTGACGGCGACGAGGTCGAACGCGCCGCGCGGCAGGCTCGCCGGATCGGTGGTCCGGAACTGGACGAAGGGATGGTGCGCCGCGGCCGCGGCCCGCTCCACCGCCTCGGGGTCGGAGTCGATGGACAGCACGGCCGCCGCGCCGCGCTCGGCGAGGAAGACCGCCGAGGCCCCCTCGGTCGCCCCCGCGGCTCCGACCTCGAGGACGCGCCGCCCATCCAGCAGGGGCTCGATGAAGCTGTAGCGAGGGAGCAGCTCGCCCGCGCCGTCCGGAGCGTAGAAGGAGGCCATGGGAACCCGATGTTACATCGGGCGCGGGTGCTTTGCGCCCTCCCGCCGGCCGATGGCCGGCCGGGGATGTCGGGGGAGGTGCGCGGGGCGAGCTCAGCGGGGCGCGGGGGCCGGCGCGGGCGGGGCCGCCGGCTTCTCGCCCGGGCGGGGGGTCGACGCCCGCATCTTGAACGTCTCCTCCACGAGCGGGTCGAGGCGGCGCAGGAGCATGAAGGCCTCGGCCGCGTGTCGAGTGGGTGAGTCCGCGGCGAGGCGCAGCTTCTCCCGCGCGAGGCGCAGGTCCTCGGCTCCGCGCTCGAGGAGCCAGAGCGCCTCGTAGTAGCCGGACTCGCCGCGCAGCGCCCGCAGGTCCTCGCGCTGCGACGCCGAGACGCCGGCGAGCCGCTCGGCCCGGGCGACCCAGGCGAGGCCGCGGGCGACCAGCTCGGGCTTCTCGGTGGCGATGTCGTCGCGCGCCCAGCGCGAGAGGAGGTCGTAGAGGGCCTGGTCGAGAGCCGCGCGATCGTCGAAGGCCTGCTCGCCCGTGGCCGGCGCGCCCGGCGGCGGCCGGACGGGGGCGTAGGTCTGGGCGATCTGCGGGTCGTCGGTCTTGAAGCGGGCGCGGCCGGCGGGAAAGGGCATGCCCTTCTTCACCACCAGCTCCCCGTCCTCGGGGACGAGGAACCACTGGCGGGCATTGCGCTCCGAGGCGAGCCAGAAGACCAGCGCCGCGAGCCCGAGGATGGCGGCCCAGGCGAGCAGCTGCCGCCCCGCGGAATGGGGTCGCGGCGCCTTCGCGGGGGCGGTACCGGTCCGTTCCGCTTCCATGCTCTCCTAGCCCCGCACCACGCCGATGTAGGGCAGGTTGCGCAGCCGCCCGTCGTGGTCGAGCCCGTAGCCGACCACGAACTCGTCCCCGATCTCGAACCCCTTGTAGCGCACCGGGATGGTCGCGCGCGCCCGCGCCGGCTTCACGAGGAGCGCGCACACCTCGATGCCCGCGGGCCTGCGCGTGGCGAGGTTGTCGAGGAGGTAGCGCATGGTGAGGCCGGTGTCGACGATGTCCTCGACGATGAGGACGTGCTTGCCCTCGATGGGACGGGTGAGGTCGCTCGTGATCTTCACCACGCCGCTCGTCTGGGTCCCGATGTAGGACGAGATGCCGATGAAGTCGAGCGTGAGCGGGAGGTCGATGGCCCGCATGAGGTCGGCCATGAAGACGAAGCTGCCCTTGAGGACGCCGACGAGGCACAGGGGCTTGCCGGCGTAGTCGCGGGCGATCTCGGCCCCGATCGCGGTCACGCGATCCCGGACGGCCTCGGCCGGGATGAGCACGTCCACCTTCTCGCCGTCGAGTCTAGACATTGGCGTTGTTGAGGAGCTCGCCGAAGCCACCGCCGCCCGGCACGATGTACTGGTGGTCGTCGAGGCCCCGCTCCTTCTCCCAGTGGGTTCCCGGGACCGTCCCCATCACCTCCGGCGGCGAGAGCCCGCGGTCGAGCCGGATGGCGTAGACGACGGCGTCGGGGTGCTCCCGCGTCATGCGCCGGAGGTACTCGGGCGTGACGATGAGGTGCAGGCACAGGACCTTCCGCGGGCGGCCCGGCACCTTCCGCTTGTAGGTGTCGATGGCGAGCGCCAGCGAGCCCCCGGTCGCGCCCATGGGGTCGGGGAAGAGCAGGAAGGCCCCGTCCACGTCGCCGCCGATCTTGGTGCCGCCGATGCCGGCGCCGACGACCTCCTCGTTCTCGCCGAGCATGCGGCTCATGATGATGTGGTCCTGCCGGACCAGGGCCGGGTTGAGCGTCACGTTGAGCAGGTCGTAGGCCACCTGCGAGGGCAGGGCCCCGGCGCGGAGGATGTTCACCGTCACCGCCCGCGTCTCCTGGTCGAGCACCTGCCCCTCGAAGACCGCCTCGGGCGTCGAGGCGATCATCCGCGTCTTCACCGACACGCGGCGGCGAGGGAACTCGGCTGCGAGGACCAGCTCCAGGATCGATCGGTAGAGCAGCTCGACGAGCCGGTTCACCTCCGGCTGGACGGTCCCCTGCGCGCAGAGCTTCGCGAGCCGGCCGAGGAGGAACGGGCTCGCGAGCAAGTGGACGTTCGGCCCGTAGCGGTGCTCGATCTCCGGAAGCCGGAAGGGGACCTCCTCGTAGAGCCGGTCGCGCATCGGGAGGGCAGCATAACGCCCTCGCCGCCCGATGCCCCAGCCCAAAAGAGCGGCGGGCCGGCCCGAGGCGCCGGCCGCGGATGGCGCCCCGCAGGCACGCTTGCGCCGGCGGCCCGCCCGCCCGAGGATCGGGGCGTGAGCGCGAAGACCAACGCCGCCCGGCTGCTCGACCGGCTCGGGATCCGCTACGGGATCCACGCCTACCACCCCGACGCGGACGACCTCTCCGCCGAGCGGCTCGCGCGCGAGCTGTCGATGCCTCCCGAGCGGATCTTCAAGACCATCGTGCTGCGCGGGGACCGGACCGGCCCCCTGTTCGCCGTCCTGCCGGTGGCCTCCAGGCTCGACCTCAAGGCGCTCGCCCGACTCGCGGGCGACAAGGGTGTCGAGGTCGTGCCGCTCAAGGAGGTGCAGCCGCTCACCGGTTACCTCCGCGGCGCCGTCACCGCGCTCGCCGCGAGGAAGGAGCTTCCGGTGTTCCTCGACGACAGCGCGCTCCTCCACGACGTCATCGGGGTGTCGGCCGGCGTCCTCGGCGGCGAGATCGTGCTCGCGCCCGCGGATTACCTCCAGGCGACGAAGGGCAGGGCCGGGCCGATCGCCGGCTGACCGTCGCGTGGTATACGCCTCGGCCATGCTGCGGCTCGAGACGCTCGCCCCGGCCAAGGTGAACCTGGTCCTGCGGGTCGGGCGGCTCCGCGCCGATGGCTACCACGACATCGAGAGCCTGATGGTCCCGGTCGACCTCGCCGACCGCGTCGAGGTGCGGGTCTTCCCGGGCCGCGAGGGCCCGGTGACGTGCCGCTGCCCCGGGCGCCCCGACCTCGACGGCCCGGAGAACGTGGCGGCGCGAGCCGCCGAGGCCTTCCGGCGGCGCTTCGGCATCTCCGATCGCATCGACCTGCGGGTGGAGAAGCGCATCCCGGTCACGGCTGGCCTCGGCGGGGGCAGCTCCGACGCCGCCGCGGTCCTGCGCTGCCTCGCCCGCGCCTACCGCGTCCCGGAAGCGCGCGGGCTCGCCGCGACGGGGCTCGAGGTGGGGTCGGACGTGCCCTTCTTCCTCGGACCGGGGGCCGCCTGGGTGAGTGGCCGGGGCGAGCGGCTTCGTCCGGCACGCGTTCCGCCCCTGCACCTCCTCCTCGCACATCCGCGCGACCCGGCGCTGGCGATCCGGGCGGGCGACGCCTACCGCTGGCTCGACGAGGCCCGTCCGGGTCCTGCTCCTGCGGCGCCGCGAAGGCCCGCGAGACCCTTCAGGGCCGCTGATCTCTCGAACGACCTCGAGGCGGCCTGCTTCCGGCGGTATCCGACGCTCCACGCCATCCGGGGGCGTCTTGAAGCGCACGGGGCGACCGGCGTAATAATGTCCGGAAGTGGTCCGACGGTGTTCGGCCTGTTCGAAAGCCGAAGCGCGGCCCGCGCCGCGATGCCAGCCATGACGGAGCGGGACCGAGGTGAAGCGGTGGACGCGTTCCTGGTCCGCACGCTTCGGCGGCAGCCAGAGGTCTCGTCATGGAAATCACCGAGGTCCGCGTCTTCCCGGTCAACGAGGAGAAGCTGAAGGCCTACGTCACGATCACGCTCGACCACTGCTTCGTGGTGCGCGACCTGAAGGTGATCCACGGCACGACGGGCCTGTTCATCGCCATGCCGGCCAAGCGGCGCAAGGACGGCACCTTCAAGGACATCGCCCACCCACTCAACTCGGAGACGCGGGAGCGGATGGAGAAGGTGATCCTCGCCGAGTACGAGCGCGAGCTGAAGAAGGGGCCGAGCCCCTCCGCCACCGGGACGGACGGCCCGCGGAACTGAGGCCCCGGTCCTGGCGAGCGGCGGTCGACGGCTGACAGACCGGTCGGGTATAAGGTCGCGCGTCGCGCGGGGGCGGCGTGGACTCACCGAACGTCTTGGCGCGGGGCCTCGAGGGCCTCGCCACGGAGGCTGTGATCATGGCGAGCGGCAACGGCAACGGCTACAAGGTCTTCGCCGGCAACTCCAACCCCCCCCTCGCGCGCGCGGTGTGCGAGCACCTGGGCCGGCCGCTCTCCGCCGCCACGGTGACGCGGTTCTCCGACGGCGAGATCCAGGTGGAGATCGGCGAGAACGTCCGCGGCTGCGACACGTTCATCATCCAGTCCACCTCTCCCGACGCGAACCAGAACCTGATGGAGCTGCTCATCATGACCGACGCGCTCAAGCGCTCGTCGGCCGGTTCCATCACCGCCGTCATCCCCTACTACGGTTACGCCCGGCAGGACCGGAAGGTGGCGTCGCGCAGCCCCATCACCGCGAAGCTCGTCGCCGACCTCATCGAGGCGGCGGGGGTGACGCGGGTCGTGTCCATGGACATGCACGCCGGCCAGATCCAGGGCTTCTTCAACATCCCCTTCGACCACCTCTACGCCGCGCCGGTGATGCTCGACCACATGCGCCGCCGCTTCGACGGCCACGCCGAGAACGTGGTCATCGTCTCCCCGGACGCCGGCGGAGTGGAGCGGGCCCGCGCCTACTCGAAGCGGCTCGGTACCACCCTCGGCATGATCGACAAGCGGCGCACCAAGCCCAACGTCGCCGAGATCATGAACGTGGTCGGCGAGGTGCAGGGCAAGGTGGCGGTGATCCTCGACGACATGATCGACACCGCCGGCACGCTCACCCAGGCGGCGAACGCGCTCGTGGACGAGGGCGCATCGCAGGTCTTCGCCTACGCCACCCACGCCGTGCTCTCCGGCCCAGCCGTGGAGCGGATCGCGAAGAGCCCGCTCGAGGAGGTGGTGGTGACCGACACCATCGCCCTCTCTCCGGCGGCCGCCGCCTGTCCCAAGATCCGGGCGGTCTCGGTGGCGAGGCTGCTCGCCGAGGCGGTGCGGCGCATCCACGGGTCCGACTCGCTCTCCAGCCTGTTCGTGTAGCGGGCGCGGCAAGCGCTTGACGTGCCCCGCGTTTCCCGCTAGATCCCGCGCTCCATTGGAGCATCGACCCAGGGCCGGGGCAGTCCGCCACCGTCCCCTCGACCGGAAAGGCCTCGAAGGCCTCGGCGAGTCCGCTGGGAGGAGATCATGGCAGAGTCCGTCTCGACGAACGTCGTGGCCGCCGAGAGGCGCGAGGGCAAGGGCAAGGGCCCGGCCCGCCGCCTCCGCGCCAAGGGCCTCATCCCCGCGGTGGTCTACGGCAAGAAGGGCGAGTCCGCCCCCATCGCCGTCGACCCCGCCGCGATCGAGAAGGCGCTCGCGACGCCGCTCAAGTTCAACACCCTCATCACCCTCGCCCTGGAGGGCGGCCAGAAGAGCGTCCTCTTCAAGGACTACCAGGTCGATCCGGTGAGCCGGCGCCTCCTGCACGCGGACTTCCTCGAGGTGGCCCTCGACAAGCCCGTGAAGGTCGAGGTCCCGGTGGCGACGGTCGGGAAGGCCGAGGGCGTCACCGCGGGCGGCATCCTCTCCATCGCCACCCACGAGGTGGTGCTCGAGGCGCTGCCGGGCAGGATCCCGGCGCAGATCGAGGTCGACGTCACCAATCTGAAGATCGGCACCTCCATCCACATCTCCGAGCTCAAGGCCCCCGAGGGCTGCAAGTTCAAGTACGCGACCGACTACGTCGTCGCGTTCGTCGCCGTGCCCGAGAAGGAAGAGGTCGTCGCCCCGGTCGCGGCGGCCGTTCCCGGCGCGGAGGGCGTCGCCGCCGTCCCCGGCGCTCCCGGCGCCCCGGGTGCCGCTCCGGCACCGGGCGCGCCCG